>OGPO01002112.1_pt1 | contig 10994 bp, 9 predicted proteins | sample 1553041 | NCBI WGS metagenome assembly OGPO01 (sample SAMEA2580281, study PRJEB22360) | human gut metagenome | biome: human gut; feature: human-associated habitat; material: faeces | place: Denmark | collected 2008/2010 | reverse complement strand
ATCTCCAAGTGTTTCCCGGAGCATTTCCAGGGAAATATATCCCGGCCGCAGGACTACCGGTATGTTTTCTGTAAAATCTACGATCGTAGATTCCAGACCAATGCCGACTTCCTCGCCGCCGTCTAAGATCATCTCGATCCTGCCGTCCATGTCCTCTTTTACATACTGCGCCAGCGTCGGACTCGGTCTGCCGGACGTATTGGCGCTCGGCGCTGCAACAAATCCACCCGCCGCGCAGATAAAGCGCTGCGCAATGGAATCGGACGGGAACCGCACCGCTACCGTATCCAGACCGCCTGTCGTTTCTTTGGGTACAAGCGCGGTTTTATTCAAAATCATCGTCAGGGGTCCCGGCCAAAAGCGCGCTGCCAGACGCTGCGCGATTTCCGGAACCGGATCCGCGATTTTGTAAATATCTTCCCACCGGCAGATGTGCACGATCAGCGGGTTGTCAGACGGACGTCCCTTCGCCGCATAAATTTTCCGTGACGATTCCGGATTCAGCGCATCTCCGCCCAGTCCGTAGACCGTCTCTGTCGGAAACGCAACCAGCCCGCCGGCTTTGATGATCTCGCCTGCCCGAAGAATCGCTTCCCCATCCGGATGTTCCTTATCCAGTGTAACTACGATTGTTTTCATGTTAATTTCCTCGTTTTCTCGTAAAAACCCGTATACAGTATAGCACAGAGGATACAGGGATGCAAACAAATGCACACGGAATCCTGCAGCGGCCCTTTCGCCGCGGTTTGCAAGCCCGGGCGGTTTGATTTATAATATAAATAAAATAATTACAGAAAAGGAATCCCACACTCATGAAAATTCTCGTAACCGGTTTTACTCCGTTCGGCGGGGAAACCATCAATCCCTCCTGGGAGGCCGTCCGCGCTCTGGACGATTCGATCGCAGGCGCAGATATCATCAAATGCGAAATCCCGACCGAATTTGAAGCTTCCATTGATGCGCTCAAGGCTGCAATCGACGCACATCAGCCGAATGCCATCCTCTGTGTCGGACAGTTCGGCGGCAGTCCATCCATTCAGATCGAACGCGTCGCCATCAATCTGCGGGACGCCCGCACCCCCGATAACGCAGGCTTCCAGCCGCACGACCAGCCAGTTGTTGACAGCGCGCCTGACGCCTTTTTTTCGACGATTCCGACCAGGCAGATCACAGATCGGCTCCGCGCAGCCGGAATTCCTGCTGCGCTCTCCTACTCCGCCGGGACTTATGTATGCAACAACCTGCTCTATGCTGCGTTATATGAAAGCTCACAGGCAGAAAAAGGAAACTCTGCGCGCTGCGGTTTTATCCATGTTCCCCATCTGCCCGATCAAGCTGCTGCTGCCGTTTCCAATGCTCCCAGTATGAGTCTTGAACTTATGGTACAGGCGTTGACGATTGCAGTGGGGACAATTGCAGAATGCAGATAAATTTTTTCGGAATTTTAAAATTTTTTTCAAATTTTATGTAACCATTTGACACCCCGGCAGGATATATAAGTAGCATGTCTGAAAATTCTGCCGTGTCTTCCTATTCTAAACCCGCCGCACCGGTGGCAAAATCGCACCGGTGCGGCGAGGTCATTCTCACTGTTCTCATTTTTGATCCGGTTTCATCCCACGGCTCTGCTGCCCGGCGTCATTGCCCCATCTGCCGCCCAAGAAATCCGGACGCAGACTGAATCAGCTTTCGTTCCACTTCCCCCATACCGGGCGTTTTGCTCTGCCCCAGCAAAACCACCGCGCCAATCACGTCTCCCTCACAGTTAATCGGGCTGATTGCTTCGCAGACATATTCCTCCACGCCTTCCGGCGCGATCTGCACAAATGTGCGATCTCCACGTGTCGCAAGTACAATCTGGCGGCTTTCGATCTGCTGCTCCATTTCCCGACTCAGCGGTTTTCCAATCAGATTTCGGCAGCCTCCTGCCGCCGCGATAAACTGATCCCGATCCGCAATCAAAACCGTATGCCCGGAGACCTGTGCAAGGCTTTCTGCATATTGCCTGGCAAAGGTCGTCATTTCCCCGATCGGAGAATATTTTTTCAGGATGATTTCTCCCTCCCGGTCGGTGAAGATTTCCAGCGGGTCCGCTTCCCGAATCCGCAGCGTTCTGCGAATTTCCTTCGGGATTACGATGCGTCCGAGGTCATCAATCCGACGGACAATTCCTGTTGCTTTCATATAAAAAAGTTCCTCCTGCTTCCTACATACTTTCCATAATTTGTGTGATGTGGGTAGTATGCGGAAAACAGGAGGAATTATGCAAAGCTTTTCTTTTTGTCTGCTCCGACATATGTCTTTTTTAGCGGATAAAATTCGTGCAAAACTGTTTCTCGGTATCGGGATACGGAACGCCTGCTTTTTTGCCTGCTTCAAAGCAACGCATCATCCAGATCATATTTTTTGCAAGGTTGCGCATCGTCTGCATACCCTCTTCGTCCTTCGGCGCGTCCTCCGCCGTCAGCCCGTGCACCATATTCCAGTAAGTCGAGCCTGCGGTCGGCATCTGTGCGATTCCGAAATATTTGTTCAGCGCGTCCAGCGAAGCCGTCGTCCCGCCTCTTCTTGCGATTGCGACTGCTGCGCCGGGCTTGAATTTGAAGTTTTCATAGCCGTTGCTGCTGTAAAATGCGCGATCCAGGAAATCGAAAATGCGTCCGCTCGGGTGCGCAAAATAGACTGGCGTTGCGAACACAAAGCCGTCCGCATCCTTTGCCTTTTCCACAAATTCATTCACACCGTCGTCTGTAAACACACATTTTCCGGTCTTTCCACAGACATTGCACTGCAAGCAATCCGCGATCGGCTTACCACCGACCTGAATGACCTCCGTTTCAATCCCCTCTGCACGGAATACCTTTTCCATCTCTTCAATCGCTGCCATTGTGGTTCCGCGGAGGTGGCTGCTTCCATTTACAAACATAACCTTCATGCGATAAAATCTCCCTTCTATTGCTCTGTGCCTGCGCAGGCAGAAATTTATTGTTCCGGTTGGTTCACATTGACAACCCTGACGCTCTTCGGCAGGCTTTCCTGCACGAGCGCTTCCGTCAGGATCACTCCGCCCTCGAAGCCTGCGAAGGTCACGGCGTACACTTTCCCAAATTTGGAAGACGTCGCCAGGAAATAGCGGTTTGCGAGCTGCGTATTTTTCACCGCAGTCTGCTTGACCATCGCTTCCCTCGCGTCCGGCGTCGTAAAGCCGCCGTTTTGTTCTACACCGTTCGTCCCGAAAAATCCCTTGCTGAAATGGTATTTCTGGAGATTTACAACTGCTTCCGCGCCAACGATCGCATCCGTTGAGCTTTTTGGCTCCCCTCCGATCAAAATCACATGGAAGCCCTTGTCCGCGAGCCGCTTTGCATGGGACAGCGCGTTCGTCACATAGGTTGCCTGTGCTTCGCGGATATATTCGATCATCCAGCCGGTCGATGTTCCGGCGTCCAGATAAACGCAGTCATCCGGCTCGATCAGCGACGCGGCATAACGCGCGATCGCCTGTTTTTCTGCAATCTGGAGATCTTTTTTCTGCACCATCGAAAGTTCTTTGTTGACAATCTGGGCTGTACGCAGTGCAATCGCCCCGCCGAACACCTTTGTCAACCTGCCCTCCTGATCGAGCGCAATGATATCACGTCGGATCGTCGATTCCGAACTGTGGAGAATTTCCTTCAGCTCCGCTACTGTGATGCTCTCCCGCTCATATACCAGCTGTACAATTTCTTCCTGACGTTTTTCTGTTAACATAGTATCTCCATTTCGATCACGTTTGTGTACGCGGGCTGACCGCGCCGTTTTCACACCATCGCAGGATCCCCGGTGCTTCCTATGTTAGCATACAACATCATGTGATGTCCATCCAATGTGACGTCTTCTTTTCCTTTGGGCGTAAGAAGCTATTCTTTTTTATCCATCGGAACCGTTTCAGGCAGCTTTCTTTTTCAGTAATCCAAGGAGTGCGGTTGATACAATCGTTCCGATCACGAGCGCTACCAGATACATCATCGCGTTTCAAACAACCGGGAATACAAAGATTCCGCCGTTGGGCGCCATCAAAGTACATTGAAATACCTCGGAGAGTGCGCCGGAAATTCCTGCGCCGATGATGCAGGCAGGCAGTACGTGAAGCGGATCGGACGCTGCATACGGGATTGCGCCCTCTGTGATAAATGCCAGACCCATAATGAAGTTGACCGGACCGGACTGTCTTTCTTCTTTTGTAAACTTATCTTTAAAAAGTAAGGTAGCAAGGGCGATTGCACAGGGAGGAACCATTCCGCCGATCATAACTGCTGCCATAATATCGTAGTTGCCTGCCGCAATCGAAGCGGTTCCAAATACATATGCCGCTTTGTTGAACGGTCCACCCATATCAACAGACATCATACCGCCCAGGATAAGGCCGAGCAGGATCTTGCTGGAGCCGCTCATATTGGCAAGTCCGGAATTCTCATAACTCCTCCGTTCTTAAACCGCTTATCCTGCGGAATGTATTGTTTTCAACAATGCTTCGACTTCAGCCCGGGTCGCAAGCTGTTCGGAAAATGCGCTCGCGCTTCCGGATGCAATCCCCATGTGGAATGCATATTCGTAATCCTTTTTTTCAAGGTATCCTGCGATAAAGCCCGCTACCATCGAGTCTCCTGCGCCAACCGCGTTGACAACCTTTCCCTTCGGCACAGGGCTCATATATTCGCGCCCGTTCTCGTCAATCAGCACAGCACCTTCTCCTGCCATGGATACGAGGACGTTTTTCGCGCCTTTCTCCTGCAGCTTTTTCGCATAAGGGATGACCTCTTCCCTTTTTTTAAGCTCTACGCCGAAGATCTCACCCAACTCATGGTTGTTTGGCTTGATTAAAAACGGGCGATAGGGAAGTACATTCATCAACAAATCCCGCGTCGCATCGACTGCGATTTCAACGCCTTTGTCCTGCAGATCCGCCATGATGTCCATGTAAATCGTATCCGGCATGGACTGCGGAATGCTTCCCGCGAGCACGAGGATATCACCTGCCTTTAACTGATTGATCTTCTCCCGAAGCGCCGAAACCTGAGCCCCCGCGATGTCCGGTCCCATTCCGTTGATCTCCGTCCCGTCAATGTTTTTCAGTTTCACATTGATTCGGGATACTCCCTCTGAAAGTGTCAGAAAATCCGCATGGATGCCATCTGCCGCAACCTTCCGTCTGATTTCCTCTCCGACAAAGCCTGCCAGAAATCCGAATGCTGTGCTTTCAAAACCGAGATTTTTCAAAACATAGGACACATTGATTCCTTTTCCGCCGGCAAGCATCTGTTCATAGGATGTGCGGTTCGTAGCTCCTAATCTGAAATCGTCAACCCCTACGATATAGTCAAGCGACGGGTTAAACGTTACCGTATAGATCATCTGCCCTCCTCCTTTCTTCTTCGCTTTTGTTAAGTTTATTGTATCGCCAAACTCATTCAAATTCAATCGTGTTCGTTCGCAAAAATGCAAATTCATTTTTGTCTATTTTGACGTTTTAAGGTTGTTTTTGAATAAGTTTGAATGTTTTAGTGTATTGGGTTGGTGTTCACGGACGCAGGGCTTATCATTCATTTCCGTTTAATATCTCCACTAGTCTTTTTTCTTTGATAATAGCAATTCCCTGACTTTCATCGCCCAATAGGATCAGATTATCCCCTGGCTGAATATCAAATATTTTTCTTGCTTTTGCCGGTATCACAATCTGACCTTTCTCTCCCACTTTCGTGATTCCAAAAACATGCTTTCCCTTTGGCGGAACACCCAGGCCAAGATCATTGCTGTTTTCTCTGTCATAATTTACCAAATCATCCAGACTTACATCCAATACTTCTGCCAGGAGTTTACACTTCTCAATATCAGGTAAAGATTCTCCCGTCTCCCTTAATTAAAGATATTGTTGGGTAAAAAAGAAAGGTCAGTCGATTTTGCCGATGAAGCGGTAGTAGATTTCTACTTCCTGCTCACGGCTTCCGTCCTCGCCCTTGACAGCTTCGTGGACGGTTATTTTTTCAATTAGAGTGTTCAGAAGTTCGGCGGTCAGCTCCACAGGGTTGACATACTGTTTCATCAGGGCAATCCACTTTTCAGCATCCGCTGCGGTCTGTACGGCGGCTTCCATCGTTTCGTGAAGCTGTCTTATTTTTGTTTCAAGCTCCTTTTGCTCGTTCTGGTACTTCTCGGACAGCATATTGAAGTTATACTCGGTTATGCGTCCGGCAGACCAGTCCTCATACATTTTAGCAAACAGCCCGTCAACCTCGGCTTTACGCTTCTCTGCCTTTTTCAGCTCCGCAGCCTGCTTTTTCTTCGCAGAGTTTCTTTCCCTGTCGCTGGCATTGAGCAGGCGTTTCAGCAGCTTGTCCTCGTCTTTCTGTGCCAGCATAGACCAGTATTGCAGTCTTGCAAGCACATAGGCATACAGTACATCATAGCGGATATAGTGCATGGAACACTGGCGTAATCCCTGCCCGTTCTTGCTGCAATGGTAGTACCCGTATGGGTTCTTATTCTGCTTGTTTTCCCCATAGGCTAAAGACCATCCGCAGTCTGCACATTTTATCAATCCTGCGAAAATCTGTGTCGTACCGTTTCTGCGTTTCCTGCGTCTGCTTGCAATCAGCTCCTGAACTTTTTGGAACACTTCTTCAGAAATGATGGCTTCGTGGGTATTTTCCACACGATACCATTCTTCCTGCGGCTTCCGCACCTTTTTCTTGTTCTTGAATGAAATGTTGCTCTGCTTGTTGTGAATGCTGTGACCGATGTAGGTTTCCTCTTTCAAAATGCTCTTGACCTGTGCTATCGTCCACGCATAGGCTTTTTCTGCGGGCGCACCGGCGTAGATATTGGCGAAAGTCCCGTATCTTTCATAGTTCAGCCAGCCGGGGGTAGGTACTTTTTCCTCCACCAGAATCCGTGTAATGCTGGCGGCTCCACGCCCGTGTACAGCAAGGTCAAAAATCTTCTCTACAATCCAGCGTGTTTCCGGGTCGATCAGAAGATGACCTTTTTTGTCCGGGTCTTTTACATAGCCCAGCGGTGCATAGGCTCCATAGTGTGCGCCATTGGCAAATCTTGTGTGCATGGCAGCCTTGACCTTTTTGCTGGTCTGTCGGGCGTGCATTTCATTCAGGATGTTTAAGAACGGTGCAAGCTCGCTTTCTCCGTTGATGGTGTCCACATTGTCATTGATGGCAATGTAGCGTACTCCCTTGCTGGGGAAATAGATTTCCGTGTACTGACCGGTCAGGATATAGTTTCTTCCCAGACGGGATAAGTCCTTTGTGACAACGCAGTTGATTTTCCCGTCTTCGATGTCATCAATCATCCTTTGGAAACTTGGACGCTCGAAATTTGTCCCACTCCATCCGTCGTCAATGTACTCGTCTACAACGGTCAGCCCATGCTCTGCGGCATACTGTCTAAGCATCATGCGCTGGGTCTGGATACTGCCGCTTTCCCCCTGTAATTCATCGTCACGGCTCAATCTCAAATATAGTGCAGTGTTATAAATCGTTGTATTGTATGGTTGTTTCACGGTTAAAAATCCTCCTTCTAAAAGAAACAACCCACGCTTATACAATACTCGCTGGTACAAGTATATCATAAGCGTGGGCTGATTGACAGTCGTTATTCCGTATTTTTTCAGGAAGCGGCGGCAGCGTGCTGGATCACATCTTCCAGCAGGCTGTCAAGCGGCTTCCCATCCTGTGCGAAATGCTCCGATACCTTGATACGGACTTTCCCCATGACAAAATACTGGGTGCCGTCTTTTTCGGTAAGCAGGGTGCCGCTGTTTTTGTTATTGCTCTCGTTTTTGCTTTTTGCCATAGGCAGTTACCTCCATAAATGAAATATGCCCGACAAGGGAATGTCAGACAGGTGTACAGCCGCAGACTGTCTCCGTGTCAACCAAACCGTGTCAACCGGCAGAAAAGACTTTGAAAACAATCCATAGGCGCTCTATTATTACTTTTTACTTTTTCTTTGATTTCTTGGTTGACATGGTTGACAAAGGAGAGAAATGCCCCAAATATCAGGCTTTTCCCCGTCAACCGGCTGTCAACCAAAGCGTCAACCAAACTGTCAACCGGTGGCTTTTCAGAATGGAAGTTCCATTTGCCGGGCTTCTTCTTCCGTGATTTCCTGAAAACCGTCCCCCTCCGGCGGAGCTTGGTTGACACGCTCCCAGCCTTTTTGAGAACCGTATTTCTTATACCGCTTCGGGCTTTTGTAGGCTACCCAGCCCTGTATGATGCCGCCCGCAATGCCGGTATTCATAATCTCGCAGATTGCCCGTGTCTCCCAGTCTGCCGGGGAATTTAAGTTCCCCAGCGCTTCCTCATAAAGCTGCTTGGAACATACCCTGTCGCCGGTGTAGTCCTCCAAATAGGCGTAGATCATGCCGGCCTGTGTGTCTTCCTGCATAAAGTCCTGCTGGTGGGCGTTCAGGTATCGGTTCATTTCCATGCTGAATGACAGCTTATACTTCCCACTGCGATAAACCGTCATGGCTTCCGCCCACATCTGTTCGATATACGCCCTCGCCGCCGCTTCATCGTCCAGTATGTGAACCTCCGCCCGTTCCGGGTACACCGTCACGGGGAGAAAGCGCCGGTTGCCGGTGCGGTCACGGGGCAAAAAGTCCTGCCGGTTGGTCGTCCCTCCAAATACACATTGCCGCAGCCGGTCTGCCGGATGTGTCTCATACGGCACTTTGTAGGTTTCTTTCTGGCGGCTTAAGAATGACTTGATTTCCTCAATACTCTTGGCGTTGGCTGTGGCAATCATCTCCGACATCTCGATAATCCAATGCCCTTGCAGCTTGCGGTACACATTTTCATCGTCCAGCTTTTTCAAATCGTCTGAAAACCATTCGTCCCTGCCTGCCAGCAGCCGGAAAAAGGTAGATTTCCCGGCTCCCTGACCACCAACCAGACAGAGCATGACCTCAAACTTGCTCCCCGGTCTGAATACCCGCCGGATGGCTCCCATCAGGAACAGTTTCAAGGCTTCATAGGTGTATTCGTCCGTATCGGCTCCCAGAAAGTGATGCAGGGCGTAACGGATGCGCTCTGTGCCGTCCCATTGCAGGCTGTTCAGGTAATCCCTGACTGGATGGTAGCGGTTTTCATTGGCAACAATCTTGATGGCGCTCTGCACCTTTTTCTCGCTGGTAAGCCCGTAATTTTCTTCCAGATACAAAAGCAGGTAGTTCATGTCCATGTCGGTCAGCGTGGTACTGGTGCGCTCCCAGCCCAGCGGCTTCACAATGTCAATCTGCTCCGTCAAAAGGTTCAGGCGCAGCGCCCCGCGAAACAGAGGGTCACGCTGGAACACCGTCAGGCAGTTTCGGATGCTGTTCTTCACGCCGCCTTTCTGCGTCCCCTCTAATGTTTCCCGGATTTCTGCCGGTGTCTGCGCCGGTTCCATTGTGTCCATCGTCCTTTTGACCGCTTCCTGCGTTTCCGGCGGCAAGCTCTGAAATTCGCTGTTCAAGCCGCAACACCTCCTTTCCCTGTGCGGCGATCAATGCCGCTTTTTCTTCTATTTCTCCGTATAACAAAATATCCAAAAGGTATTCTGTGTAGCTTATCCTCTGCAACGCTTCCACAAAAAGAGGATGCCAGATGGCATCCTGCGGCTGTGGGGCGTGTGCTGTTTTCCAATGCTCCAGCAGGCGCAGATAATCGCATAGCACCCGGAAACAATACCGTTCCGTTTCCTGAAATCTCTGCTCCGCTGATTTTTGTCGGGGCTGTGACCTGTTGTGACGCTTCCTATCTGGCGGCGCATTGCCGGATTTCTCATAGGAAACGCCGAAGTCCTCCGCAAGCCTGACCGCAGCTTCCCGTTTCCCCAATCCATGCAGCAAAGCGGCAAAGTCGATCACATCCCCGGAAGCCCCGCAGCCGAAGCAGTAAAAGCGGCTGTCCACTTTCATGCTGGGCGTGCGGTCATTGTGGAATGGACAGCAGACCATGCCGTTTCTCCCCACCCGGATTCCATAGAATGAAGCAGCCTGCCGGGTGGTAACAGACTGTTTCACCGCTTCAAATACATTCAAATGCTCCCTCCATAAAAATACTGGTAGCGGTAAAGCTGCCGGTTATATCATAGCTCCATCTCATGTTTCTTTCTCTGTACTGCCTGTGGCTGCTCCCTCCGGCGCAGTGCGGTATCTACGGCGTTCTGCACCTGCCGTAGCCGTATGACTTCCTCCCGGAGTGGCTTGTGCTGCGGAGACAGTTCGGCATACTCTGTTTTTAACTGTGCGTATTCCTGTTTCCATGCTTTCAGGGCAATGGGTTTTCCGTCCAGTTTTTCTTTCAAAATACGGCGGGCGGCATAAAACAGCCGTAACTCCGCATCGTGGGATGTTTCAAATTTCTCCCTCTGTTTCTTAAACTTGATATTGTTCAATTCCGTATGAACAGGTTTTAGCCGCTGGTAATTCTCGCCCTCCCGTATCAATTCCTGCAATTCCTTTATCCGGGCAGATTTCTTTTTCATGGAGTCGCTTAACGCTTCAAATTCTTCGTTGACAGAGGAAAGACGCTCCTGCAAATCCTCTAATGTGAGCAGCTTGTTTTCCGTCAGATAATTGACGGCTTCGGCAAACTGCTTTAAGTTTCCGGTTCTGGCTTTATTGCTCCATGCCCCTGCGTTGCGCTGGTTGTAATAAGCGATCAACAGGTCGGCAAGGCTCGGTGTCTGCGGTTTGGAAAGTTCTTCTTTTACCTCTGCCATCCAGACAAACAGGGCTTTGATCTTCTTCCTCACATCCTGCATGAGCCGGTTGGTGGCTTTAATCCAGCGGTTCAGTTCCCCTTTCTCGGTGCGGATGCCCTTTGCTTCCATCTGCCGGACATTAGCTCCCTCGTGGACAGTAGGTATCAGGTCAAGCCCCTGCCGCACATAGGAACGGTGGTCGATACGCACATCCAGCCCTTTTTCCTCAAATTTTGTATTAACGGCAG
>OGPO01002109.1_pt1 | contig 10996 bp, 11 predicted proteins | sample 1553041 | NCBI WGS metagenome assembly OGPO01 (sample SAMEA2580281, study PRJEB22360) | human gut metagenome | biome: human gut; feature: human-associated habitat; material: faeces | place: Denmark | collected 2008/2010 | reverse complement strand
AAGCCTGCAGCAGCCTGACCTGCCAAAGACGCTTTTGGTGGAAAACGGACAGCTTGCGGAGGTTTCGTTAAATTGCCCCAAAAAGGAAATTCGTATGCTGCTTTCCAGAGGTGATCAGACGGATGTGCGCGTGAGCCTGCCCGGACAGTTGACTGCCCCGGTCGAAGCGGGTGAACAGGTCGGGACGGTGAGCTATCTGGTAAATGGCGCGCTTTATGAGCAATTACCTGTTACAGCGGCATTTGGGGTACCGAAAATCACCTATTGTTACTGCTTGAAAAGACTCCTTGCCCTGGTGTTGTTGTAAAAACCGCTGTAAAAGAGAAGCAATTTAAAAATAAATAAGTAGAATATTTCTAAAATATATCTGGCAGACTGCACTTTTTCGTGTTATACTTCTAAAGTACGGATCTTAACTGGTCTATTATATTACCCAATATAACATGGAGGGCTGAAAAAATGAGCAATACTTCACAAGCGAGTCAAAGAATTACAGCTTTACTCGACGAAAACAGTTTCGTTGAAATCGGCGCGAAGGTAACTGCCAGAGCTACAGATTTCAATCTGAAACAGACAAAAACCCCTTCCGACGGTGTGATCACCGGCTACGGGGTGATCGATGGCAACCTTGTGTATGTGTACAGCCAGGATGCTTCTGTTTTGGGGGGAAGCGTTGGCGAGATGCACGCCAGAAAAATTGCAGGCCTTTATGACCTGGCAAGTAAGACAGGTGCGCCGGTGATCGGACTGATTGATTCCACAGGCTTACGTTTGCAGGAAGCAACGGATGCGTTAAACGGTTTCGGCGAAATCTACCGTAAACAGGCTCTGGCATCCGGCGTGATTCCGCAGATCACAGCAGTATTTGGCAGCTGCGGCGGCGGCCTGGCACTGATTCCGGGACTGACAGACTTTACCTTTATGGAAAGCAAAAAAGCAAAGCTGTTCGTAAATTCCCCGAACGCTATGGAAGGCAGCTGGACAGAGAAGGACGATACCTCTTCTGCAAAATTCCAGAGCGAGGAAGCCGGACTGGTTGATTTCGTGGGCACAGAGGAGGAAATCCTTTCCCAGATCCGCGAGCTGGTATGCATGATCCCCGGCAATAACGAAGAAAACGACGCTTACGGCGAATGCGAGGACGATTTAAACCGTGACATCGCAGATGCTGCAGGCTATAACGGAGATACCACGATTGTCCTGTCCATGCTGGCGGATGATCAGAACTTTGTAGAAGTAAAGAGCGCTTACGGCAAGGATATGGTAACTGGCTTCCTGCGCTTAAACGGCGAGACAGTCGGTGCAGTTGCAAACCGCAGCCGCATCTATGATGAAGAAGGCAAGGAAACAGCAAACTTCGGTGAAGTCCTTTCTGCGGCGGGCTGTGAAAAGGCTGCTGATTTCGTAAACTTCTGTGACGCATTCAGCATCCCGGTTCTGTCCCTGACAGATGTTGCAGGCTATGCTGCAAGCAAATGTGAAGAGAAGAAGATCGCAAAGGCTGCTGCAAAGCTGACCTATGCATTTGCAGGCGCGACCGTTCCGAAAGTAAACGTTGTAATCGGCAAGGCTTTCGGAAGCGCTTATACTGTTATGAACTCCAAGGCAATCGGCGCAGACATTACATATGCATGGCCGGATGCGAAGATCGGCACAATGGATGCGAAGCTGGCAGCTAAGATTATCTGTGACGGTCAGGATGCTGCAGCGATCGACGCATGCGCAGCAGAGTATGAAGCACTGCAGACCAGCGCAGAGAGCGCAGCACAGAGAGGCTATGTAGATCAGATCATCGAAGCAGCAGACACCAGAAAATATGTGATCGGTGCGTTCGAGATGCTGTTCACCAAACGGGAGGACGGTCCTGTCAGAAAGCACGGCACAGTCTAAGAAAGGAAGCTGTTTCATATGAAAAAATTTTTGCTGCTGTTAGGTATGGTGACCTGCCTGATCGGTACAGCCGCGTGCGGCAAAGCAGACCAGGTGCAGGAAAGCCAGATGCAGATCGATGAAGCAAGCCTGATCAATTATTCGGATCAGGTGGTAAACGCACTGAACGAGATTGTAACCGGTGGCATGCAGGATCAGTATGCAAGCGACGCGGTTATCAGCGCCGGCATTTCCAGCTGGGAATCGGCGATGTCCGATCTGGGTGCATATAATGGAGTGACAGATCATAAAGTAGAGATTGGTTCCGACGAGGCGATTGTGGAAGCGAGCGTTTCCGGTGCGGATCATAATGCAGTTGTTACCCTGATTATCAATGACCAGGGCAGCCTGTCTTCCATCACAGTAAATGTAGAGCGTTCCATGGGTGAGCTGATGTTAAATGCAGCCCTTAACACCCTGATGGGTATGGGAACGGTATTTATTATCCTGATTCTGATCAGCTTGTTAATCGGCTGCTTCAAGTTTATCCCGCAGATTCAGGAAAAGTTTTCCAAGAAGAACAAACAGCCTGCAGCTGCTCCTGCAGCGGCACCGGTTGTTGCAGCGCCTGTTGAAGAAGAGGAAGAAACCTCAGATGAAGAGCTGATCGCAGTAATCGCAGCGGCGATTGCGGCAAGCGAAGGCAGTACATCGACAGACGGATTTGTTGTAAGAAGTATCAGACGGCGCAGCGGAAGCTGGAAAAATGCCTGAGCAAAAAGCATATTACTCACAGGAGGATTGAATCATGAAGAATTATACCATTACCGTAAACGGAAACGTATATGATGTTACAGTAGAAGAAACCGGTGCAGCACCGGTTGCAGCACCCAAGACCGCACCTAAGGCAGCTCCGAAAGCAGCGCCCAAGGCTGCCCCCCAAGCAGCAGCTCCGGCAGGTGCAGCAGGCAGCATCCGCGTAGAAGCAGGCGCAGCCGGCAAGGTATTCAAGATTGACGCTGCGGTTGGCCAGGCTGTAAAATCCGGCGATCCGGTTGTTACCATCGAAGCAATGAAGATGGAAATCCCCGTTGTAGCTCCTAAGGACGGTACTGTGGCAAGCATCAATGTAGCAGTCGGCGACGCGATCGAAGCAGGTGCATTACTGGCAACCTTAAACTGATCCGGATTGTCCGGCCCTGATTACTGACACAGGAGGTCAACGAAATGTCTTATATTACGACTACGATGGACAACCTGATTCATCAGACTGCATTTTTCAATATGACATGGGGAAATGTAGTGATGATTCTGGTGGCATGCGTGTTCCTTTACCTGGCAATCGCCAAGGAATTCGAGCCGCTGCTGCTTGTCCCGATTGCATTTGGCATGCTGCTTGTAAATATCTACCCGGATATCATGCTGAGCTTTGAGGATTCCTCAAACGGCGTAGGCGGCCTGCTGTATTATTTCTACAAACTGGATGAATGGGCAATTCTGCCGTCCCTGATCTTCATGGGTGTCGGTGCGATGACAGACTTCGGTCCGCTGATTGCAAACCCGAAGAGCTTCCTGCTGGGAGCTGCAGCACAGTTTGGTATCTTCGCTGCATACTTCGGTGCGATTGCGATGGGCTTCAATGACAAAGCCGCAGCTGCAATCTCCATCATCGGCGGTGCAGACGGTCCTACCTCTATTTTCCTTTGCGGTAAGCTGGGACAGACCCAGCTGCTTGGACCGATCGCAGTAGCGGCATATTCTTATATGTCCCTGGTGCCGATCATCCAGCCCCCGATCATGAAGCTTCTGACCACAGAAAAAGAGCGGAAGATCAAAATGGAACAGCTCCGTCCGGTTACAAAGCTGGAGCGTATCCTGTTCCCGATTATCGTTACAATCGTTGTCTGCCTGATTCTGCCTACCACAGCTCCGCTGGTTGGTATGCTGATGTTAGGTAACCTGTTCAGAGAAAGCGGTGTGGTTCGTCAGCTGGCAGATACCGCATCCAACGCCCTGATGTACATCGTTGTAATTCTGCTCGGTACTTCCGTTGGCGCAACGACAAGTGCAGAAGCATTCTTAAACTGGGATACCATCAAGATCGTTGTGCTGGGTCTGATTGCATTCGCATTCGGTACCGCTGCAGGCGTTCTGTTCGGTAAACTGATGTGCAAGGTTTCACATGGAAAGGTAAATCCGCTGATCGGTTCCGCAGGCGTATCTGCTGTGCCGATGGCAGCCCGCGTATCGCAGAAGGTTGGCGCTCAGGCAGATCCTACCAACTTCCTGCTGATGCATGCGATGGGTCCGAACGTAGCCGGCGTTATCGGTACTGCAGTAGCAGCCGGTACGTTTATGGCGATCTTCGGTGTGTTCTAAAGAATATCTGATCTGAATTTCGGAACCGACCGCGCATGCTGCAGGACAGGATGGCGGTCAGGCTCCGCCTGTTGCCGGATACAGATGCTGTCCGGTAAAATAGAACAGTATGGAGGAAATGACAATGCCTGTACAAAAACCGATTAAAATTACGGAAACTGTACTTCGTGATGCACATCAGTCGCTGATTGCGACCAGAATGCCTACCGAGTTAATGCTTCCTATCGTAGATAAAATGGATAAAGTCGGATATCATTCCGTAGAGTGCTGGGGTGGCGCAACCTTTGATGCGTGCCTGCGTTTCTTAAAGGAAGATCCGTGGGATCGTCTGCGCAAGCTGCGTGACGGTTTCAAAAATACCAAACTGCAGATGCTGTTCCGTGGACAGAATATCCTCGGATATCGTCACTATGCAGATGATGTGGTAGAGTATTTCGTACAGAAATCTATCGCAAACGGTATTGATATCATCCGTATTTTCGACTGCTTAAACGACCTGCGCAACCTGGAATGCGCAGTAAAAGCCTGCAACAAGGAAAAAGGACACGCTCAGGTAGCCCTTTCCTATACGCTTGGCGATGCATACACTCTGGATTACTGGACCAATATCGCAAAAGAAATCGAAGATATGGGTGCAGATTCCATCTGTATCAAGGATATGGCAGGTCTGCTGCTTCCGTATAAAGCAACCGAACTGATCAGTGCCATGAAGGGTGCGACCAAGCTGCCGATCCAGCTGCATACCCACTATACCTCCGGCGTTGCAAGCATGACCTACTTAAAGGCTGTTGAAGCTGGTAGACGTTATCGACTGTGCAATGTCTCCGTTTGCACTGGGTACTTCCCAGCCTGCAACAGAGGTTATGGTTGAGACCTTCCGCGGCACACCTTATGACACCGGTTACGACCAGAACCTTCTGGCTGAAATCGCTGACTACTTCCGTCCTTACAGAGAAGAGTGCTTAAAGTCCGGTCTGATGGATCCCAAGGTTCTTGGCGTAAACATCAAGACACTGATGTATCAGGTTCCTGGCGGTATGCTTTCCAACATGGTGAGCCAGCTGAAAGAGCAGAACGCAAGCGACAAGTACGACGATGTGCTGAAGGAAATCCCGAAGGTTCGGAAAGACTTTGGTGAGCCTCCGCTGGTTACTCCTTCTTCTCAGATTGTCGGCACACAGGCAGTCTTCAATGTCCTGATGGGCGAGCGCTACAAGATGGCAACCGACCAGACCAAGGATCTGCTTTCCGGCAAATATGGCCGCACTGTAAAGCCTTTCAATCCGGAAGTTCAGAAGAAGGTTATCGGCGACAGAGAAGTGATCACATGCCGTCCTGCAGACCTGATTCCGAACGAACTGGAGAAGATCGAATCCGAGATGAAGCAGTGGAAGCAGCAGGATGAAGATATCCTGACCTATGCACTGTTCCCTCAGGTTGCAACCGATTTCTTCAAATATCGTCTTGCACAGCAGGAAAAAGTGGATTTAAAGCAGGCTGATACAAAGAACGCCGCTTATCCGGTATAAGGATTCCATAAAAAGTACAAAGGGAAGCCATCTCTGGCTTCCCTTTTTGCCGTCTATTGACAGTCCGGCGTCCAGCCGCTAAAATGTTAAAAGAAGGTTTTTGCGTGTGAGAATCCAAAACCAGAGGGGCGAGAAGGAAACGAAAAGATGGAGAACAGACACGATATTATTTCCCGGATTAACGAGAAATATGCGGCGATGAGTAAAGGCCATAAGGCGATTGCGACTTATATTATGGAGCACTACGATCAGGCGGCTTTTATGACGGCGGCGAAACTCGGCGCAGAGCTTGGAATCAGCGAATCGACTGTAGTCCGGTTTGCAGCCGGACTGGGATATGAAGGCTATCCGCAGATGCAGCAGGCGATCGCGGCATGGGTCAAGGGAAAGTTAAATACCGTGGATGGCGTTGGCGCAAAATATGCGGGCAGTACCCAGTCTGAAATTCTGACCTCTGTTTTAAACAGCGATATCGAAAAGCTGCGGCATACGATCGATCATCTCGACCCGGCAGCATTTGAAACGGCGGTGGATCTGATTCTTTCCGCAAAACGGGTTTATATTCTCGGAATCCGCAGCTGTGAGCCGTTAGCCGGTTTTTTGAGCTTTTATCTGGGGATGATCCGGGATAACGTCATTCAGATCAAGTCCACGAGCACGAGCGAGATTTTCGAGCAGATGCTCCGGATCGACGAAGAGGACTGCATCATCGGCATCAGCTTTCCACGCTACTCCATGCGGACATTAAAGGCGATGGAATTTGCAAACGATAGGAGCGCCAAGGTCATTACGATTACGGACAGCGTCCATTCTCCGATGAATTTATATTCTTCCTGCAACCTGCTTGCCAGAAGTGACATGGTTTCGATTGTAGATTCGCTCGTTGCGCCGCTTTCTGTCATCAATGCGCTCGTTGTGGCACTCTGTATGAAAAGTCCGGAGCAGGTTCGCAAAAATCTGGAGCAGCTGGAAAATGCCTGGAATAATTATCAGGTTTATATGAATGATGAGATCAATTTTATCAATGAGGATTCGGTTCTGACAGAATCCTTTTTAAATCCGAAGGAGACGGAAGATTGAAAAAAAATATCGCGGTAATCGGCGGCGGGGCAGCCGGAATGATGGCGGCTTATGCGGCGGCAAAATCCGGCGCTCAGGTGACGCTTTATGAAAAAAATGAAAAACTGGGTAAGAAAATCTATATTACCGGAAAAGGGCGCTGTAATGTGACAAATGACTGCAGCAGGGACGTCTTTTTCGATCAGGTTGTAACGAATCCGAAGTTTTTATACAGCGCGTTTGAAACGTTTGATAATCAGGCGGTGATGCAGCTTTTGGAGCAGGCGGGTTGTCCGTTGAAAACGGAACGCGGCAACCGCGTGTTCCCGGTATCCGACCATTCTTCGGACGTGATCCGCGCGTTGGAGCGCCTGCTGCAGAGAGAGGGCGTGAAGGTTCATCTGCACAGCAGCGTGAAGCGGGTTCTGGAAGAGGACGGGCAAGCAGTCGGTCTGGAGCTTTCCGATGGGAAAAGGATACAGGCAGACAGCGTGATTGTGGCAACGGGCGGTCTGTCCTATCCGTCTACCGGTTCGACCGGAGATGGCTATCGGTGGGCGGAAGCAACCGGACATAAGGTTGTGGCATGCACGCCGTCATTGGTGCCGTTTGTGACGGAAGATACCTGGTGTGCAAAGCTGCAGGGACTTGCATTAAAAAACGTCAACCTGGCGCTTTACTTCGATGGAAAGGAAATCTATCAGGGCTTCGGGGAAATGCTGTTTACGCACTTTGGCGTGAGCGGACCGCTGGTGTTGTCCGCGAGCAGCTACTACAGCGCGCAGCTTGCAAAATGGACGAAAAAAAACGAAAAGAAAAAACTTTCGCGTCCGGAATGTCGGATAGAACTGAATTTAAAGCCTGCACTGACTGCAGAGCAGCTGGATAAACGGCTTTTGCGGGAATTTGACAGTCAGAAAAATAAAAATTTCGGGAATGCGATAGACGGGCTGTTCCCGGCACGCCTGATTCCGGTCATGCTGGAATTATCCGGAATCGAACCGGAAAAAAAGGTACATGAAATTACGAAACAGGAACGGCAGAAATTTGCGGCGCTGATCCGGAAGCTGCCGATGACAGTGGAGAAAACCGGGGAGTTTGCCGAAGCAATTATTACGCGCGGCGGCGTCTATGTAAAGGATGTCAACCCGTCCACGATGGAATCCAAACGCCTGCCGGGATTGTATTTTGCAGGCGAGGTGCTGGATGTGGATGCACTGACCGGCGGATTTAATTTACAGGTCGCGTGGTCGACCGGCTACCTTGCCGGGACGAGCGCGGCAGGCAGCAATAAAGGAGAATAAAATGGGATACAGCATTGCAATTGACGGACCTGCAGGAGCGGGAAAAAGTACAATCGCCAAAAAGGTGGCGGCAAAGAAAGGCTGCTGTTATGTGGACACAGGCGCGATTTACCGCGCGATGGCATATTTTTTGCTGGAAAACGGCGTAAAAGGGGAAGAAACCGACCGAATCGCAAAAAAATGTCAGGAGGCGAACATCCGGGTCGCATATGAGGCAGGCGAACAGCAGGTATTTTTAAACGGAGAAAATGTAAACAGTAAAATCCGTACCGAAGAAGTCGGACAGATGGCGTCTAAGAGCGCGGCTGTGCCGCAGGTGAGAAGCTGGCTGATCGATCTGCAGCGCGATCTGGCGGTGACGCAGGATGTGATTATGGACGGCAGAGACATTGGAACATGCGTTCTTCCGCAGGCGACAGTCAAAATTTATCTGACCGCATCGGCGGATGTACGCGCAAAGCGCCGTTATGACGAATACTGTGCAAAGGGCATGGACTGCGATTATGAAGAGATTTTAAATACCGTCAAAAAACGGGATATGCAGGATATGACGAGGGCGATCGCGCCGTTAAAGCAGGCGGACGACGCAGTGCTTCTGGATACCTCCGATCTTTCGATCGAAGAGGTTGTTGACCGGATTCTGGAAATCTGCGCGGAAAAAGGCTGCTGAGAATCAGGAGCGAGGAAGAGATTGAAAAATAAAATTTTTCAATCGCGGGATTTGTGTCTGCGCACACTTGACACAAACTCGACATGCGCAAAATGCGTGCGCAGAAATGAGGAAAAGATGGAAGTTTTGCTTGCAAAAAGCGCAGGCTTTTGCTTTGGCGTAAAGCGTGCGGTAGACCGGGTGTACGAGCTGGCGCAGACCAGCGCAAAAATATACACGTATGGCCCGATCATCCACAATGAAGAGGTGGTCGGCGATCTTGAAAAAAAAGGCGTTTCTGTAATTGAGACAAAAGAAGAGCTCAGACAGATCAAAGAGGGCGTGATCGTGATCCGCTCCCACGGCGTAGCAAAGGAAATTTACGACCAGATCGAGCAGCAGGGGCTGGAATGCGTGGATGCGACCTGCCCGTTTGTCAAGCGAATTCATAATATCGTCGAAAAAGAGAGCGCAAACGGAAAACAGATTTTGATTATCGGCAACGCAGGACACCCGGAAGTAGAGGGGATTATGGGGTGGTCAAGTACCCCTGCGATGGTGGCGGAGTGCGCCGAAGAAATCGAACAGATCCACTGTAATCCCGATCAGCCGGTTTGTATTGTGTCGCAGACGACATTTAACTACAATAAATTTCAAGAACTTGTTGAAATTTTCGAAAAAAAAGGTTATGATATTAGTGTTGTGAATACGATCTGTAACGCAACCGAGGAAAGACAGACCGAGGCAAAAGAAATCGCTGCCAAAGTTGATGCAATGATAATAATAGGTGGCAGGCACAGTTCCAATACCAGGAAACTGTACGAGATATGCAGTCGGGAGTGTGCAGATACCTATTTTATACAGACACTGGATGACTTGCATTTAGATCTACCTAAATCTGTCCGACTAGTGGGTATTACAGCCGGGGCATCTACCCCGAACAAAATTATCGAGGAGGTTCAAAATTATGTCCGAATTAACTTTTGAACAGATGCTTGATGCATCACTGAAAACAATACATGCAGGAGAGGTAGTTGAAGGTACAGTCATTGATGTGAAGCCTGAAGAAGCCGTACTGAACATCGGATGCAAATCTGACGGCATTCTGACCAGAAACGAATATTCTAATGACTCCAATCTGGATTTGACAACTGTCGTAAAACCTGGTGACACGATGGAAGTTAAGGTACTGAAAGTCAATGACGGTGAGGGACAGGTTCTGCTGACTTACAAGAGACTTGCTGCTGACAGAGGCAACAAGAGAATCGAAGAAGCCTTCAACAACCATGAAGTTCTGAAAGCAAAAGTAACACAGGTACTGGATGGCGGTCTGATTGTTGTTGTAGATGAAGTTCGTATCTTCATCCCCGCAAGTCTTGTTTCCGATACCTATGAGAAAGATCTGACGAAGTATGCAGATCAGGAGATCGAATTCGTTATCAGCGAGTACAATCCTAAGAGAAGAAGATATATCGGCGATCGCAAGCAGCTGATTGTTGCCAAGAAGGCAGAACAGCAGGCTGCATTGTTCGCAAGAATCCATGAAGGTGACGTTGTAGAAGGCGTTGTAAAGAACGTTACCGATTTCGGCGCATTCGTAGATCTGGGCGGCGCAGATGGTCTGCTTCATATCTCCGAGATGTCCTGGGGACGTATTGAGCATCCTAAGAAAGTCTTCAAGGTTGGCGAAAAACTGAAGGTCCTGATCAAAGAGATCAACGGCAGCAAGATTGCTCTGAGCCTGAAATTCGAAGATCAGAACCCTTGGAAAGATGCAGCAACCAAGTACGCAATCGGCAATGTTGTAACCGGTAAGGTTGCAAGAATGACTGATTTCGGCGCATTCGTTGAGCTGGAATCCGGCATCGATGCTCTGCTTCATGTTTCCCAGATCGCAAAAGAGCATATTGAGAAGCCCTCTGATGTTCTGCAGGTAGGCGAAGAGATTACCGCAAAGGTAGTTGACTTCAACGAAGCGGACAAGAAGATCAGCCTGAGCATCAAAGCGCTGCATGCTCCTGAGAAGAAGGAAGAGCAGGAAGACGGCGATGTAGTATCTGTTGATATCGACAAGGTAATCGCAGATCAGGACGCTGAATAATTGAAACGATAAGAAATAGAACGGGATGTGCGTAAGTTGCGTACATCCCGTTTTTTATCGTATAGGAAACTTCGTTTCCATACGATAAAAACGCTCCGCGAGGATG
>OGPO01002107.1_pt1 | contig 11004 bp, 9 predicted proteins | sample 1553041 | NCBI WGS metagenome assembly OGPO01 (sample SAMEA2580281, study PRJEB22360) | human gut metagenome | biome: human gut; feature: human-associated habitat; material: faeces | place: Denmark | collected 2008/2010 | reverse complement strand
AAGCAAGCAGTAAAACCCGCCAAACTTCAAAGAAGTTTGGCGGGTTTTGGCACCCCCGGCGAGAATCGAACTCACAACTAACCCTTAGGAGGGGTTTGTTATATCCATTTAACTACGGAGGCCTATGCAACTGTGGAGCGGCCCATGGCCGCTTGGTATATTCTACCCAATTCCACCGATACTGTCAATGCGGCACAAGAACTTTTCTGGAATCGGGCGGGTTTTTCTCCCCTTCTGCCGTTGCAATCCAACACATTTCGGGATATAATAAGTGACTGTGTTTTGATCGGATGTGGGAATTGTGTCCACATTCCCATGGTAGTTTATGGGCTGTGCAAAACAGCCAGACAATAAGGAGAACGAGAGATGCGAAACGAGAAATTGAGAAACGTAGCCATCATTGCCCACGTTGACCACGGCAAGACCACCCTGGTGGACGAGATGCTCAAGCAGGGCGGCATCTACCGGGAGAATCAGGCCACAGTGGAGCGTGTCATGGACTCCAACGACCTGGAGCGTGAGCGCGGCATCACCATTCTGGCCAAGAATACCGCCGTCCACTATAAGGATACCAAAATCAACATCGTAGACACCCCGGGCCACGCCGACTTCGGCGGCGAGGTGGAGCGTATTCTGAAGATGGTCAACGGCGTCATCCTGCTGGTGGACGCCGCAGAGGGCCCCATGCCTCAGACCCGCTTCGTGCTCTCCCGTGCCCTGGAGCTTGGTCACCGGGTCATCGTGGTGGTCAACAAGATCGACCGCCCCGACCAGCGTATCCACGAGGTGGTGGACGAGGTGCTGGAGCTGCTGATGGACCTGGACGCCACCGACGAGCAGCTGGACTCCCCCATGCTGTTCTGCTCCGGCCGCAACGGCACCGCCTCCTACTCCCCCGACGTGGTGGGCACCGACCTGGTGCCCCTGTTCGAGACCATTCTGGAGTACATTCCTGCCCCCGAGTGCGACACCGAGGCTCCCTTCCAGATGCTGGTCTCCTCCATCGACTACAACGACTTCGTGGGCCGGATCGCCATCGGCCGCATCGAGCGGGGCACCTTGAAGCAGAACCAGGACATCGTCGTGTGCAACTACCACGACCCGGAGGCTGTGCTCCGTAAGGCGAGAGCCACCGCCATCTACGAGTTCGAGGGCCTTGCCCGGAATCCGGTGACCGAGTCCACCGCCGGCAACATCATCGCCATGAGCGGCATCGGCGACATCACCATCGGCGACACCATCTGTGCCCCCTCCGCCGTGGAGCCCATCGAGTTTGTGAAGATCTCCGCCCCCACCCTGGAGATGACCTTCTCCGTCAACGACTCCCCCTTTGCCGGCAAGGAGGGCAAGTTCGTCACCTCCCGCCAGCTGCGGGACCGGCTGTACCGGGAGACGTTGAAGGACGTGTCCCTGCGTGTGACCGACACGGACAAGGAGACTGCCTTCAACGTGGCGGGCCGGGGCGAGATGTCCCTCTCCATCCTCATTGAGACCATGCGCCGGGAAGGCTACGAGTTCCAGGTCTCTCCCCCCCGTGTGCTCTACCAGGAGATCGACGGAGTCAAGTGCGAGCCCGTGGAGCGCGTGGTCACCGACGTGCCCGCCGACAACGTGGGCGCCGTCATGGAGAAGTTGGGTGCCCGCAAGGCCGAGTTCCTCTCCATGACCCCCGTGGGCAGCCGCATGAAGCTGGAATTCCTGGTCCCCTCCCGTGGCCTGTTCGGCTACCGCAACGAGTTCTTGACCGACACCAAGGGCGAGGGCATCATGGCCTCCGTCTTTGAGAAGTACGTGCCCTACAAGGGCGAGATTCAGCGCCGCAACACCGGTTCCCTGGTGGCCCACGAGACCGGCGAGTCCGTGGCCTACGGCCTGTTCTCCGCCCAGGACCGTGGCGCTCTGTTCATCGGCGCTGGCGTACCCGTGTACGAGGGCATGGTGGTTGGCGTGTGCCCCAAGATGGAGGACATCACCGTCAACGTCTGCCGTAAAAAGCAGCTGACCAACATGCGTGCCTCCGGTTCCGACGAGGCCCTGCGCCTGGTGCCCCCCCGCATTCTCTCCCTGGAGCAGTGCCTGGAGTTCCTGGCCGACGACGAGATTCTGGAGGTCACCCCTGAGAACCTGCGTCTGCGCAAACGCATCCTCAACCATGAGCAGCGCATGAAGGCCCAGAAGGGTAAAAAGTCCTAATATCGTCTCAAAAAATGGGGACGTTGCCGAGGCAACGTCCCCATTTTATTATTAGTAGAACAACTGAGAGAACAGGCCAGCCAGCCCGTTGGACAGGAATCTCTCCAGGAACTCCCGGATGGTGATACTACTGCCATCCAAGGTCAGGGTGATGCCGCCCACCGTCTGAATCACACAGGGGGGAACAATCCACCAGCTCACCGCCAGGATCACCAGCATACCACCCAGGTAGCACAGCCAGAACATTCCGCTGCTCTGGTCACCGCACACCGCTTGGGCAGACAAGCTGCCGCACACCACCGCTGTGAAGCAGGCCAGAACCACCAGGCCCACGGCCACATTTAGAGAGAAGAAGGCGCACACAAAGGCCAAAAACAGCACCACAGTGGTCACGCCGCCGTTGGCGCTGTTGGCGATGTACATGTCCAGAATGCTGCCGCCGCTTTTAAAGATGCGGGTGAGGGCAAAGAGCACCAGGGTAAACAGGGCCATGCCCACCACTGCAATGATGAGGCCAAACAGGATGCTGCCCAGGGGGTTGCCCCGCACCGTCATAACGGAGCTGCTGCCCATCAGATTGCCCAGGCTGCTCAAAGGCCCGATTGTGCTGCGGATGCTGCCAGCCACTTGGCCCACCACATTCCACAACAGAGCGATGACCACCACCCCCCGGATTACCGAGAGGGTCACCGCCACAGTGAGGTTCTTCTCTGCCACGGCGGTGCGGATGGCCTGGACGGGGGAAGCCCAATACTGGGCAAAGAAGGGTTTCAGGCTCTTGGCAGCGTGGACCGTGGTGTCCCGCACCTGTCGGCCCATCTGGGCGAACTGCTGGGCGTTCTGGCTCCCCGGCTGGCCCTGCCCGCCCTGGGGCTGGTAGCCATATCCGCCGGGCTGCTGCTGATAGCCATAGCCAGACTGCTGCTGCGGCCCAGGCTGTTGATAGCCGTACCCAGAGGGCTGCTGTTGATACCCATAGCTATTCTGCTGGGTGTCAGCTCCCGGCTGCTGGTAGTTGTACTCCGGCGGTTGGCCGCTGGGTTCCGACGGCTGGACCGTGGACTCCGGCTGCTGCTCTTCGGGGGTTGTCTGGTCGCCCTGGGGCTGTCCATAACTGTACCCCTGCTCTTCCGGCGGGGTGGCGGGCTGCTGGGGCGGGGTTTGCTCCACCGGAGCGCTCTCCGGCTGGGTCGTGGGTGGCTCCTGCTGCTGTTGCTGGGCCTGAGGGCAGGTGCACAGCTGTCCATCCTCCAGGGGTGCGCCGCAATACTCACAAAACCGCATGTTATCTCCTCCTCTGTTGGGCTCCGCTTACCGTCGGCGGGCCTGGTTGTCCGCACTCGTGTTTCTTCCACAAATTTCGGGTAACTCTATCCTAACACTTTTGCATGCAAAAGTAAATGTATGTTTCTGGGAAGCCCTGCCCTTCTGCCCCGTCCTCTTTGTTGCGGGGTGAGAAGGGACATGGTATAATGACAGAAAACACGTCAAAAAGGCCCATTCATCCCACTGCCATGGGCTTAAAGGAGCGTCTATGAATATTTTTCTTCACATCTGCTGTGCCCCCTGTTCGGTGGCCTGCATTCAGCAGCTCCGGGAGGAGGGCCACGCCCCCACCGGCTTCTGGTACAACCCCAACATTCACCCCTTCCTGGAGTACAAGGCCCGCCGGGACACCCTGCGCCAGTACGCCCAGGACATTGATTTGCCCCTGGTAGAGCTGGACGACTACGGTCTGCGGGAGTTCACCGCCGCCGTGGCAGCCAATTCCGACGCCCGGTGCTCCTGGTGCTACGCCCGCCGCTTTGAGGAGACCGCCAAGACCGCGGCTGAGCGGGGCTTTTCCGCCTTCACCTCCACCCTGCTCATCTCTCCCTATCAAAACCGGGAGCTAATGTGCGAGATTGGAGAAAAGGTGGGCAAAAAATACGGGGTGGACTTTCTGCCCTATGACTTCCGTCCCCGATTCAGGGACGGACAGGAACAGGCCCGGGCGCTGGGTCTGTATATGCAAAAATACTGCGGCTGCATTTACAGCGAGGAGGACCGCTTCTCCAACCGCCGGAAAAAGCAGCTCCACAAGCTGCACAAGCAGCAGGCGGCCCCGGCCGCCGCCGAAAGGCTGGCGGTAGGAGATGACCGCCATGGCACTGCAAGAAGGGAAGATTTACCCCGCCCATATTGAAAGCTATGCCAGCGACGGCACCGGCGTATCCCGCATTGACGGTATGGTGGTCTTTGTCCACGGAGCGGTCCGGGGCGAAGAGGCGGACGTGGGCATCGAGCACGTGGGCCACAACGCCGCCTGGGCCCACATCGCTACGCTACGCACTCCATCCCCCGCCCGGGTAGAACCGGACTGCCCCCACTACCGCCAGTGCGGGGGCTGTCAGTTCCGCCACATAACCTATGAGGAGGAGCTCTGCGCCAAGCGCCAGCGGGTGGAGGATGCCCTCCACCGCCTGGGCGGTCTGGACCTGCCTGTGTCCGCCATTCACGGGGCAGAAAACACCCAGGGCTACCGCAACAAAGTACAATTCCCGGTGAGCGGGGACGGCATCGGCTACTACCGCTCCCGCACCCACCAGGTCATCGACATTCCCCACTGTCACCTCCAGCCCCAGGTGGACAGCCTGTGCCGCCAGGTGGTGGCGGACTGGATGAAACAGTACCGCATTCCTCCCTACCAGGAAAAGACGGGGAAGGGGCTGGTGCGCCACCTGTATCTGCGCACCAACCAGGCCGGGGAAGTGCTGTGCTGCCTCATTATCAACGGGAAAAAACTGCCCCATGCCGACGAACTGGTGGCGGCGCTGCGAGCGGCCGTTCCCTCCCTGGTGGGGGTGGTTTTGTCGGTAAACACCCGGAAAACCAACGTAATTTTGGGCACCGAGTACCACACGCTGCGGGGCCAGGACTGGCTGGAAGAGACCCTGTGCGGCCACACCTTCCGGCTGTCCGTCCCCTCCTTCTTCCAGATCAACCAGCCCCAGACCCAGGTGTTATACAGCCGGGCGGTGGAGTTTGCGGGCCTCACGGGCACCGAGACAGTGGTGGACCTGTACTGCGGCATCGGCACCATCTCCCTGACCATGGCGGAACACGCCGCAAACGTCATTGGGGTGGAAGTGGTGCCCCAAGCCATCGAGGATGCCAAGGAGAACGCCCGCCGCAACGGTTTAGCAGATAAGACCCGTTTTCTGTGCGGCGACGCCTCCCAGCTGGCCCTCCAGCTGGAGCAGGAGGGCATCACCCCCGACGTCATCGTGGTGGACCCGCCTCGGAAGGGGTTGGCCCCCGACGTGGTGGACACCATCGCCCGCATGGCTCCGCCCCGGGTGGTGTATGTATCCTGTGACCCCGCCACCCTGGGCCGGGATTTGAAGCGGTTTGCCGCTCTGGGCTATGTGGCCCAGCGGGCGGAGGCTGTGGATTTGTTCCCGAGAACGGCACATATTGAAACCGTCGTTTCACTCTCAAAAACCTAAGGAGAGGCGGGAAACCATGCTGATGATTTTGAAAGTTGCAATCCTGATCTTTGTGGTCATGGAGCTATCCAACATCCTCATTCTGTATTTCAAGCCCAATTTCAAGTATGGCAACAGCATGAATACCTTCAAACAGTGGTATGCCGCCCAGAATCGGGAATCGGATCGGCTGTTTGTGCAGTATCTGGTGAATTGGGTGGCCAACTGTAAGTTGATTTTTCTGGCTCTTTTGGTTGTGGTGGTGCTGTTCGGCAATGAGATCATTACCGTCTGTGCGGTGATCGCCACCATTGTTTCCATCGGGATTTACTTTGTGTCCCTGCATCCAATCATTAAACAGCTGGATGAAATGGGTGAAATTCAGCCTAAGGGGTACAGCAAGACTCTCGCGCTGACCATTGGGCATTTATGGTTATGTTTTCCGGGGCGCTCGCCCTGTATTTCATTCTGTAATGCTCCGCATGGAGGTGTGCCATGAAGTTCTTCCGTATTTTCCGAAAAAAGCCCCCTTCCCCACCCCCTACCACAGACCCCGAAATTTGTCCTGACCCGGAAGCCCTGGAAGTATTCATCAATGACAACCGGGATAAATATGCCGAACTGTATTGCAGCAATGGGATTTTTACCTACCTGATACACGAAAAATGTGTGGACGACTATTACGGCCCACAATATTACTACTGGTGTCCCGTATCCACCAACGCCAGCTTCTTTGGCTCCAGAGAAGCCGCCGTTCAGGAAATCCTATCCTTCCTAGGCCCCACAACAAAAACTGACCACGGCGAAAGGGTGTGATATTCGTGGGAGATCTTCTTGCAGCTCTATTGGAAGAGTTATGTCTTAACACCCTAACCAGCGACAAAACCCCAAAACTCCTGCGGTATATCATAGTAATCATACTGATTGGGCTTCTTATTTTTGTGGGCATTTCCATATTTCTTGTCCTGAGCTGATGGAGCTTTGATTTTGTTTCTATCACGACATTTCTACTGAAAAAGCACTTACAATATACCGAAAAGACACACATAAAAAGGAACTCCTCTCTATGAAAAACCTCAACCTCAAACAACTCCTCTCCGTCTCCCTGACCCTGTTTGCCATCTTTTTCGGGGCGGGAAACATGATTTTCCCCCCAGCCATGGGCCAGCTGGCCGGAGACAACTTCCTGGCCGCTCTGGCAGGCTTCATCCTCACCGACGCAGGCATCGCCATTCTAGGCATGATCGCCGTGGTGCTGGTGGGCTCCTCCATGAGTGATCTGGGATCCCTGGTGAGCAAAAAATTTGCCCTGTGCCTCTCCGTGGGCATTTACCTGCTCATTGGCCCCCTGTTTGCCATGCCCCGCACCGGAAGCGCCTCCTTTGAGCTGGCCCTGCTGCCCTACATCCCCCAAGAATACACCTGGGCCTTCTCCCTGCTCTTCACCGGGTGCTTCTTTGCCCTCACCTACTATCTCAGCAGCAACCCCAGCCAGGTGGTGGACGTGGTGGGCCAATACATGACCCCCATTTTGCTTCTCAGCATCCTGGTGATCTTCCTGGGCTGCCTGTTCACCGAGCCGGTGGACACCGCCGCCATCTCCTACGGCTCCCTGGGCGCTCCCCAGCAGGACTACAGCTCCACCCCCTTTTTCAAAGGCATGATGGAGGGCTATTTGGCCCTGGACGGCCCAGCGGGGCTGGCCTTTGCCATTATTGTCATCAACGCCCTAAAGGGCTACGGGGTGCAGGATAAAAAGGGCATTGTAAAATACACCGTGTTCTGCGGCATTGGAGCAGCCCTGTTTTTGTCCGTGGTGTATTTTATGCTCTCCTACGCCGGAGCTATCACCGCCACCTCCTTCTCCAACGGCGGCGCCTTGCTCCACGCTCTGACCACCTCCCTCTTCGGTCCCGTGGGTGGGCTCATTTTGGGCCTTGCGGTGCTGATGGCGTGTCTCACCACCTCCATCGGCTTGACCACGTCCTTTGCCGACTATTTCACCCAACTTCTCCCCTCCGTGTCCTATAAAAAGATTGCGGCGGCGGTGTGTCTCTTCAGCTTTGTCATCAGCAATGTTGGCCTGTCCCAGCTCATCCGCTTCTCTCTGCCCGTTCTGATGATGATCTACCCCGTGAGCGTGGTGCTGATCGTGTTGTCCTTCTTTAAAAAGCATATCGCACACCGGCGCATGGTGTATGTGGGCGGTATGGTCATGGCGTTTCTCGCCTCCTTCATCCACGCTCTGGACACCGCCGGGATTTCCTTTGTGCTCACCCAGTGGGCGAAAGAATCTCTGCCCCTGTATGCCCTTGGGCTGGGCTGGGTGGTCCCGGCTCTGATTGGGGTATGTGTGGGACTGCTGCCGTTCTGGCCCATGAATCAAACCAAAGCATGCTGATAATCACCCAAACAAAAGGGACTGCGACAAACAGCTCTTTCAAAGTTTCTGGAGTCGCATAGACGATTCAGACATCCTTTTGTAAAAATTCATTCCTATAGTATTTTTGCCCAAATACCCACTTCCCCCCATATCCTGGCATATCGCCCTTCTCTTTTTGATAAAGTGATAAAATACTAAATTTTTATCTTGCAAGGTCCATCGGAAAGTTTCCAATGTACCTTTTCCCTTGGTTATCCTCCACACTTTATGCGAACAATAGACAAAATTGTAAGAATCAGCCATAAATTGTCAGGACACGATTGACAGGGGTAGGCCCCAGTGATAGATTAAACATCGGTTGAATGAATACATATGCATATTTTATGAATATGCAGAATATTTTTACAGGAGGCTGTCATGGTTCCTTTGAAATCTCTACTCATCGCAGGGTGTGTGCTCTGCCTGCTGCTCTCCGGCTGTTCCCAGCCCAGCCAGACCACATCTCCCGGCACGGCGGCGTCCGATTCCGCCAACACCTCCAGCCAGCCCACCAGCACCTCTGGGGTGGGCAACGTCATTGGCGGCGATGACTTCGCCCCCATCCCCGGCGACGCCGTGGACGAGGAGGCCCGGGGCAAGCTGCGCATCACCTACAATGGCAATGAGAGCTCGGTGCACTACATCACCTCCGTGGATCAGCTGCCCGACTATGAGGAGCTGAAGGAATACGACGAGGACTACTTCCAGGACCACGCCCTGGTGGTGGTCACCGAGTCGGTGTCCTCCGGCTCCGTGGATGTGGAGATCGATTCCATCCGCCAAACTGACACCGGAAACCAGGTGGTGCTCTACCACAGCGCCCCCAGGGACGATCAGGCGGGCACCGCCGACATGGCCACTTGGCTGTTGTGGGCTGAGGTAGGCGCTGGCATCGAGGGCACCTGGACGGTGTCCAACCCCGCCCTGTCCTCCGATGCGGTGAAGTACTGACCCACCGGCGGAACTTTTTTTGTTTGTATCAAGGCAAGCTTGGCATCTGGCCGGGAGCGTGTTCCTCCACGGGAGAAAAAGGGGGAGCCAGCGCCCAGCCAGGACAGAGCGGACCTTGTGATACAAAAATATACATAAGTAGGATACCAATGAAACGCATCAACAAAGCACTCAGCCTGATGCTGACGGCCGCCTTGAGCTGCGCTGTGTTGGCGGGCCAGGGCTCTGCCGCCCGCGGCGATGCGCTGTGGGCCGATGTGGACGAGACTTCCGGCGAAGTCGTCGCCGTGATCGAGACCAACGCTGTGGTTACCGACGGCGTCATCGACGTGACCTTCGACGCAGACAAGCTGCCCTATGTGGGCTGTGACTTTGAGGGCGACAACGACCAGTACTCCCAGTACGTGGCCATGTACGCCGTCAATGACACCCAGGCTGACCAGGGCGTGCTCAAGATCTCTTGGGTTGCCCCGGATACTTATCAGGCCCAGGAGGACCTCACCGCCCTGTTCCAGGTGAACTTCCAGGGCACTGACGTGGCCGCGGATGACCTGACCGTCTCCGGCACCGCCAACGACGCCCAGGGCGAGGCCGTGGCTGTGGGCCAGGAGCCCACCGAGCCCACCCCCAGCGCCAACCCCACCAACACCCCCGAGGGCGGTGACGACGGGGACAACACCGAGCGCCCCGAGACCGGCGACACCGCCAACCTGACCCTGTATGTGGCCCTGGTTGCCGTGTGTGTGGCCGTCCTGGCCGGCTTCGGCATCTACGCTAAGAGGAGGGCTGCAAAATGAAACTGAACCGTTTGTTGGCCCTGGTTCTCTCCGGGAGCCTGACCCTTTCCGTCACCATGGGCAATGCCCCCTTCGCCTTTGCCGCCAGCGCGGACTCCAACGAGACTTCCACCTCCCAGACCAACGTTGTGGAAGTGGAGCAGCTGGACGGCTCCGACTACGACCTGGACCTGACCCGGGACGACGCCGTGACCCAGGACAACCTGGACGACACCATCTCTCCTGACGAGGACGTGCGGGTCATCATTGTCATGGACGGCGACTCCGTGGTCTCCGCCAACAGCGCCGCTGTGTACTCCAACGACACCGCAGCCCAGATGGAGGAGATCAAGGCCGCCCAGGACAAGGTCATCGCCGACATCGAGGAAACCGCCCTGGATGGGGACGACCTCACCGTGTCCTACCAGTACAGCTGGCTGGTCAACGGCGTGGCTGCCACCGTGCCCTATGGCAAGATGTCCGACATTGAGTCTGTAGACGGCGTGGACAAGGTGGTCATGCAGACCGTGTACGAGCCCTGCTCCACTGACGAGACCCCTTCTTCCAACATTGTCTATCCCCGGACCATCTCCGACGGCCAGATGATTGGCCGTGAGGACACCTGGGCCCAGGGCTACAAGGGTGAGGGCATGAAAATTGCCATCATCGACACCGGACTGGACACCGATCACCAGAACTTCGCCGCTCTCCCCGACGAGGTACTCACGGACACCAGCCTGACCCAGGCCGACATTGACGGCGTGCTCACCAGCCTCAACGCCTATGAGCGCTACAGTGGCCTGACCAGCGCCGATCTGTACTACAACACCAAGGTTGCCTACGGCTTTAACTACGTGGACAACAGCCTGGACATTACCCACGACAACGACACCGAGGGCGACCACGGCACCCACGTGGCCGGCATCGCCGCCGCCAACAAGGTGGACGAGTCCGAAGTGGTGGGTGTGGCTCCCAACGCCCAGCTGATGGTGATGAAGGTGTTCGGCACCAACGGCGGCGCCTACACCGAGGACTGGGTGGCCGGCATGGAAGACGCCATGATGCTGGGCGCCGATGTGATCAATATGAGCCAGGGCTCTGGTCTGGCAGACGCCTACGGCGCTGTGACCACCCAGGCCTACCTCACCGTGGACGGCTGCGACGTGCCCAAGGTGGTGCTGTACGACGATCCCGA
>OGPO01002105.1_pt1 | contig 11013 bp, 14 predicted proteins | sample 1553041 | NCBI WGS metagenome assembly OGPO01 (sample SAMEA2580281, study PRJEB22360) | human gut metagenome | biome: human gut; feature: human-associated habitat; material: faeces | place: Denmark | collected 2008/2010 | reverse complement strand
GCCGGAAGGGCCCCTTGTCATAAAGGGTGTTTCCCCCTCCCCCAGTCATATCCGGCGCGGGTTCGGCATCCGTTTGAGTCGCCGCTTTGGACGTTAAATCCACCTCGGACAGATACCAGCCAGCCCCCACGAAAGCCGCCACAGTGATACCGACAATGCCCATCCACAGATATTGCTTACGCTTGACGAGACTGTTGATATTCATCAGCGAGACTCCTCAGCGGTGGTGACATAAACCTGCAGACGACCACCAGGCAAAAGCTGGCTGGTCGGTTCGGCAAACATGATGGCGCGCGTCCCTGACTGCCAAAAGTCGGTTTCTTTGATACCGCGCGCGCTGGCCAACAGATTCACCACGCTATAGCGCACCACTTTTAGGTGATGCCCTACCCACACCTGTTCAGCGTTCGCTTGCAGCCCCGAAGGCACCGACAGTCTTTCGTCCGTCACCGGAAGTGATTGGTAAGACTCTGGCAGCGTACCGGTGCGAACCCCTCGGTTAAGTTCAACGAGGAGGGATTGATACGGCGTAGATTCTTCCCATGATTTGGCGGCGTCACCCGTTCCCGTCAGCTCGCTGACCAGTTGGATAGTGCGCCCCACGCCAGCGCGAGGCACAGCGCGGATAGAAAAGTTAAGACCTCGCTCGGTTTCAACAATAAAGGTAAACGGCTTTTTATTGAGCGTGGCAATCACCACGCCCCCATTGGCTGTTTGCTCTTGACGGGTCAGCTCGCCATCAAGGCTGTTTATCGCAATGACCCGGTCACCCGCGACGCTAAATAAATTCGGGTCGGTATTGCTGACCGCGATGTTGGCCTGTCCTCCGTTGCTCAACGGGACAATGGCGGGCGCGACACTCATTGGCGCGGCGATGACAGTGCACGGACTGACGAATAAAACAGAACTCATCAACAAAACACGTTTATCGAGTTTCATCTTTAACCTCCCCAAAACGTGCCAACCAGCTAATACCGTCTTCACGCTGCAGCTCCAAGACATAATGTTTAATTTCCGAATACGGCTGGGAGTCACCAATCCACGTTTTAAGCTCACCGCGAATATCCACGCGGTTGCTTGCCGGATAGACTTTGACGCTGGTTTGATAAAAAGCAGAGTTAACGTTATTGGCTTTAATACGTTTGGCTTCTTCAGCCAGTTTCACTTTTAATTCGTTTTGCGCAGCGGGTTTAATAAAGGCCAGTAATACCGCATGGGAGGCATCGACCGTTTCAGGCGTGACATTGAGGCGCAGTGCGATAAAAGATAATGCCAGTTGCTGCATATATGACGCATCTGACTGGTTTTGTGACACCGCAAAGGGCGCATTAAATAACATCGGCGTTACCGCCACTTTTTGTTCATTCTGCAGGCGGTAATTATTCACGCCTTGAATAATGTTGGAGACAAGGCTGAGGAGCACAAACACCCCCATACAAATAAACCCTATGGCGAGCACACGGCTTGTACTAAGACGGGCACCATGTTCCATATAAACTCCTCAAACACCTATTTAATCCACTGCCGGAAACAGGAATCGGGGATGGTATGAAAAATACCTTTCAAAACTGAGGTGGGCATGTACCAGTAAATTAAATCGCGTAACCAGGTACTGCCCCGCCCCTTTTTCAATTTTTTAACGCCCCAAAAAACCAGAACCGCTGCGACCAAACCGATTAACTGTTTGCTCGTCCATAACCCCCAACCAATACAAATGGCGGCAGGAATGAGTTCGTCTAGAAAAAGCCCGAACCAGCGGCTCTGATTTGTTAACGTTTCCGGAAAGCGGTAGCGTTTCAAATCGCTTTCCGACATACCTATCTGACCTTATTAATAGCCAGCGACGGACATACCGATCGCGATAAATACGGACAGGATGGCAAAGCCTGCAAGGAACTTAATGTTCTTGGTCGTCATATACATGATGCCGCCGACCAGAACCTCAGCCAGTACGACCCATTTAACAACGCTAGAACCGCTACCAAAGGTGGCTTTCACTGACGCATCACCACGGGACATTAAGTCCTTCCCTGCACCAGCGGCCATTGCGACTTCAGGGAAGAAGGTAGCTACCGCAGCAATAGGTAAAACAGCTTTTAACGATTTAACTAATCCTTTCTTTGAAAAGAATTGTGCAAAACGAGAAGGTTGAGATTCAGGTACAGCAGTGCCCTGAACACTTAGAGAAGTATCCATAATAATTTCCTTGTGAAATAGGTGATATTGCAATCTTAAGACTGCGATTTATTCTGCTACATAGTGATCATTTTTTATTTCTGGTTGGTACTCCCTCCGCATATTCAGAACTATAAAAATCCGGAAAACGTTCCAGATGATCTCTCATTCTTATTGTCATTTCGTTAGTTTTACTTCTGCCACTTCTATTCTTCGCACTAATGAGAAGATTATTAGTGGCGTCATCTAACTTAATCGTGACGAAACGCCCTAGTGCTGGCCGAGAATTTTTTTGTGCCAAATCCCCTCCTATCTCATACAAAAAATTAAAGAGAATTGTGATTAACAACGCTAACCATGAATACAATACCATAGAAATCTCTATAAAATAGTGGTGCGTCACCACTAGTCAAAGCACTAAAAACAGTGCATAATAAAAGGTTTGACCAACCACAAAGAAAATATTATTAATGGCGATTTAGAGTGAATTTATCTATAAGAAATGAAACGGATTGATGACCAAGCAAACAATGAAATTTAATTATTAACACGATAAATGGTAGAAAATAAATGCTATTAACTACCATCCTAGTACTTAAACATTTCTTAAAGCATATACCTGTAAAACTAGATGTTGATTATCGCATGCCTGTTAATTAAGAACTTCTCTGGTACATAATTAATCCAACCGTGAGCTTTTGATAGATCGCGAAACTGATGAATATTATGCACCCCACATTTCGTATATATATTATTTACTATATTATTAACATACCCGACACTTTTAAAAAGCAGCCCGCCAATTTCTTTTTGCGTGTGATTCTGAAGTAGTAAAAAGATAACATCCCACTCTACGTCAGAGAATTGTTCACTAGGCTTAGACAAAACTAATGAAACGCCAGTAATTTCTGGATTGGTATAAAACTCAATAGATAAATGCTTGGCATGCCGTGCATGAAAAAAAGTACCAATAACATGCCCGCAGTCATTAAAAAATGGAAATTTATCAAAAAAAAAGACATCTAATAACCTGTCTTTTCCATAAGGATGAATTTCAAGAGAGCTCTTTCTTTGTTTTTCTTTCTCTACGAGTCTGTCATGAATTTGAAATTGGCTTGCAAATTCAGCCGTTGGGGCAGGAATTTCACTATCAAGCCTGCCTGAGATATCAAAATCAAGAGGAAGGCCCAATAACTTTAGGTAAGCAGGATTAGCATAAACAAACTGAGACCTGAGGTTTTTTACACCACAAGGCTCATTAAGCTGCTCCCAGCAAAATATGAGTGAGATTGGAATAGTAACATCATATTTGGATTGACTGCTTGATACAGTTTGATTAGGATCGCGAGCACACATAGGAGCCTCCTGTGAAGGTTTCTGTGGATAATCGACGCAGGAGAGCTGGAACTCCCCTGCGTCGGTGCTTCTTAAATTTTAATGTATAAACAATATTAATATTACTATATTAAAGTCATATTAGTCATCATTATTAAATAGATCATAGCTCTGAATTTTCCTGCATTATTAGATCATTACTCTAGGACAATTCCGTTATTCCTCTTCGTTTACCTGAAAGAAATTATCGATGATAGTTTTAGCATCATCCATTATATTTTCCACCATCGTACTGTATTTAAATTTTTCTAAGGAAGCGACATGAGGACTTAGTGATGAAATACCTAAAACCTTAGCCATTGATAACTGTGTTTTAACAACATTTTCAAGGAGAACTTTGTTGAACTCCATTTGGTTGAAACCAGACTCCTTGCGTTCCATTTGTGCTTCATAAACTCTCAAACCTAACTCTAAGAGCATAGAAGAAATACTCGAATTGCTAATATCTTTTTCTTTTGCACCTTCAGCACGTCGTTTGAGTGTGATTGCATTGATTTTCTCAGACACTTCATCACTGACATAAACTTGGATTCTAGCCATATACCACTCCATATTTCATTCACACTCTTAGCTATATTTAAGCAAGAGATAAATACAAACTTATGGCGACTCGCGTCACGACTCCCATCGGAAATTACGACGAGTCGCGACTAGAGTCATCACTCTTAAAAAGACGACTCTACTCTAGAGTCGTGATGTTATTAATTCAATGAAATTTAATAAAATAGTCATTACTGACTCTAACTAGAGTCGTTGATGAGTCTTTATAGAGTCGTTGGCGACTCTAATTAACATTGTAAAATATAACGAAACACAATTTAAAAAACACAAGATTATGTTTTAAAAGAGAAATCAGCAAAACTTTAGTTTTGCGTGGTGTGTGGTCTTTTTGGTGGTGAGGAGTGCATATTTGTTGAATTGGTTAATGGTATAGATTAATGTATTCCCAATACATAGACTCTTTTGAGAAATTCGAATGAAATCGATAATGCTGTTAATTGGCTTATTATCTTTTACCCCTATTACTCAGGCAGCAGACTGTTTTGATATGGCGGGAAAAGATTACAAGATTGATCCAGACCTTTTACGAGCCATCTCTTGGAATGAATCGAGATTCAATACAAAAGCAATCGGTATGAATCCAACCACGGGGTATGGTTCAGGATTAATGCAGGTAGACTCCCAACATTTTCCAGAGTTACAACGGTATGGAATAAAACCAGAGCACCTCGTTAATGATGTATGCATGAATATTTATACGGGCGCATACTATCTAGCGATTGCATTTAAAAAGTGGGGAATTAGTTGGGAAGCAGTGGGTGCCTATAATGCAGGATTTGCGAAAACTGAAAAACAGGCGATAAAGCGTTATCAATATGCAGCGAAAATCCACGCTACATACCAAACCATTAAAAATAAATGAGAGAGCTTTTATATCAATTCTTAAAGAGCAGCATTTCACAACGAACATTGAAGACTCAAATTTTATTGGTTATTTAAACATCTAATAGCATTCCAATTCATAAGCACATTTAAGATTAAATGCTTTCATGACATGATAACGTCCTTAGCTAATCATTTTAACCCTGAGTTCGGTCCAAACATTAATGTCTCGGTAGAGGATAAAGATGATGAATAAACCCCTCACTTGATATTGCTTAGGGTTTATCCATTAACATTGTGATCTGTGGGTGTGTTTATGTTATCGATTAAGTACTAAATTTGTTGATTGAGGGTTTTTAAAGCATCAATGTAATTCATGTCTTTTCTGAATAAACCCGCAGTTCCAAGAATATACATATCAACAGTACTGCCAAGCTTAGCAACAACCTCTTTAGAGATGGCACCATCTATTGCAATTTTAGCCTTGCTATTATGAATCTTAAGCATTTGCTTTAATCTAAACACCTTATGAATAGAGTTTTCAATAAAAGGTTGTCCAGCGAACCCTGGATTGACTGACATAATCATAACGACATCTACAAGGTCAATCACCTCCTCTAAAACTTGCAAAGAGGTGCCTGGATTAATGGCCACACCCGATTTAATTCCATGTGCTTTAATATTGCTTAACGTTCTGTGTAAGTGTTTAGGTGCTTCGGCATGAACGTAAATTATGCTACACCCCAAATCTGAAAACTTATCAATATATGAATCAGGATCAGTCATCATGAGATGAACATCATATGGTAGCTTTGATAACTTTCTTACCGCTTTGATGTCTTCAGGGCCTAACGCAAAATTGGGGACAAAATGCCCATCCATGACGTCTATATGGAACATAGCGGCTCCAGCTTCTGTCAGCGCACTTAATTCCTCACCAAGACGAGAAAAATCGACACACATGAGCGAGGGACAAAACATCGTCTTCATTTTTCGCCCTCCATAGCACTTATCATTTCAATGCGGACTGAATGTCTTCCTCCTTCAAATTTGGCATCAAGCCAATTATCAATAATCATCTTGGCCAATTCTGATCCCACCACTCGTGAACCAAAGGACAATACATTAGTGTTGTTGTGTTCACGCGACAGTTTGGCTGAATAAGGCTCACTGCAAACCACGGAACGGACCCCCTTGACCTTATTAGCCGCAATAGAAATTCCGACACCCGTTCCACAGAACACAATACCTAAATCGACGTCTCCCTTACTCACGGCTTCTGCAACTGCCCTGCCATAGATAGGGTAGTCTGTGCGACTTTCATCATAAGTGCCTTTATCCACAACGGTAATACCACGTTCCTTCAGATGATTGATGACGGTATCTTTAAGAATAAATCCGACATGATCGCAACCGATGGCAATTTTCATCATTTACCTCTTCCTATAATTATTAAATTAAAACGTTTCCCTGGTGTTGCTTCTTTTTAATGACTTAAGCAATCCTCTAAATCTGATTTGATGAGCGTGACATGCGGACCATAAATAACCTGAACACCTTTTCCTTTCATGACCACGCCTTTCGCTCCTGATTTTTTAAGCAATGATTGGTCAACGAGAGTTTCATCAAAAACGGTAATGCGCAGTCTCGTGGCACAGCAGTCAATATCAGAAATATTATTCATTCCTCCAAGTCCGGATATAATCAACTCAGAAACAAATCTCTTATCTTTCGAATGATTACTTCTGGCGGCCATAGCAGACTTTTCTTCAAAATCTTTCTTCGTGTACAGCTTAGTTTCTTCGTTATCGTCTTCTCGTCCCGGTGTTTTCAAATTGAGTCGAGTAATTAAAAATCTGAACGAGAAGTAATAAAGTGGGAATAGAGGCAGTCCAATCAAGATCGCGTTAATCCAGTGAGTTTTACTATTCCCCTGCATAATCCCAAAGAGCAGAAAGTCGATCAAGCTACCAGAGAATGTTTGTCCAACGCCGACATCAAAGATATGGCACAGCATGAAGGACAATCCGGCGAAGATACAATGAACGCCGTAAAGCAAAGGGGCAGCAAACAAGAAGGAAAACTCGATAGGCTCAGTGATCCCTGTCAAGACAGCGGTTAGCGTCGCGGAAAGCAAAAGACCTAAAATAAGCTTACGTTTCTCAGGGCGTGCAGTTTGATAAATAGCTAATGCCGCGCCAGGGATGCCAAAAAGATAGAATGGGAATTTACCCGCCATAAAGCGTGTTGCCTCAACACTGAATTCCTTTGTGTTAGGGCTGGCTAACTCTGCAAAAAATATGTTTTGGGCACCCGATACGCTTACGCCATCAATGATTTCCGTACCACCGAGCCCTGTTTGCCAAAAAGGCATATAAAACACATGGTGTAATCCGAAGGGTATTAATGCCCTTTCAATCACGCCATAGATAAACGTCCCTGCATATCCGGCTCGATTGACGACGTCCCCTAAATGCAGGATACCTTCCTGAATGGTCGGCCAGATATAGAACATCAAAATCCCAACGCCAACATAGGTTATCGCCGTGATAATGGGAACAAAACGTGTACCGCCAAAGAATGACAAAATGGCAGGGAGTTCGATGCGGTAAAAGCGGTTATGCAAAGCAGCAACGCCCAATCCCACTATCACGCCCCCAAACACCCCCATTTGAAGACTATTAATGCCGAGTGTCATACCCAGTGACCCATCAGGCAGGGCATGAGGTGCGAGAAGCCCCTTAATATCTAACATTGCGTTGATGGTTGCGTGCATGACAAAAAAACCAATAGCACCGGAGATAGCGGCCACATCTTTTTCTTTCTTTGCCATACCCATTGCTACACCAATGGCAAACAGTACAGGCAAGTTGGAAAATACGACACTCCCCGCACTTTTCATTACGGTGAGCAAAGCGTGAAGTACCGTTCCCTCACCGAGCACACCTTCCAGTCCATAGGCGGTAATTGTGGTTTCATTTGTAAACGATGCGCCGATACCTAATAAGAGACCAGCCACGGGAAGCAGCGCAATAGGTAGCATGAATGACCGACCTATGCGCTGTAGAACGCCAAACATTGTTGTTTTCATAATGCTCGTCCACCTAATCAGGGGATATTTAATGAGCAGAACGTCAAAACGAACTCAACGTGCCCACACCTTTAAATTCATACTTATTATTAATAGTGTGAAGTTATGTAAAAAACAATAATCTAAGCCGATCCATTTCACACTTTTAATTAATAATGTGAAATATTATGATAGAGCACTGATTGGAAATAATAAAAAATATCTATATTTCAATGAATTAAGCAAAAACACTATTACTATGCTTCTTTTGTTATATACTCAACATTTATATCTTGTGAACTTTTGGCGTAAGATTATTCTTATTTCCGTAGGGAGTATGGTACGATTAAGCACCTCTTAGGTATGGATGATTAAATAATGCAAAAAAGCCCCCCTCAGCAGGACACAAGCAGCATGTTGGCTATTGGTGCTCGAATAAAGATGTCTTTATCTCAGCTCAATGCGACAGAAAGAAGAATTGCAGAATGGCTCATCACCAAGGGAAATATTGACGAGAAAACCAGCTTAAGGCAGGTATCATTAGCGTTAGGGGTCTCAGATCCTTTGCTGGTAAAAGTGGCCAAAAAGGTTGGTTACTCAGGTTTTCGTGAACTGCGTAGTGCGTTAAACAGTTACTTCGCACTTCTTCCTTATGAAAAAGAAGAAGAGGTATCTGAACATGACGATATAAACACCGTTCTCGACAAAGTCTTTTCAAACAGTATTCAAGCACTCAAGGAAGCCCGTTCTGTTGCCGATGCTGGAGTGATAGAAAAAGCGGCAGAAGTCGTTTTTCATGCAAAGAGAGTCATCATATTTGGTGTAGGAGGCTCTGCATCAGTAGGAAAGGATTTTGAGCATAAATTGCTGCGTATTGGCATTATAAGTCAGGCTTACGATGATGCTCATCTGATGCTTATGGCGGCGAGCCAGCTCAATGAAAATGATGTCGTCATCACTATCTCCCAGTCTGGGGATACCAAAGAAATTTTGAGTGCTACCCATGCAGCCCGTCGCTGTGGTGCAAAAATCGTCTGCATTACAAATGATGACAGTTCTCCGCTTTCGCAGGGTTCAGACTTATCCATTTTCAGCCCGACACTGGGCGGCCCCCTTCTCGGTCAAAATGCGGTGGCAAGGATAATTCAACTCAATTTAATCGACAGCCTTTTCATCGGCATTCTTCTTCAGGATTATCAGGGGAATTTGGCTAAATTAAAAAAAGGGAGAGATATCGTCAGTCCATTGCATGGGAATCAATAGACCAGAGGGCTTTTATCATCCTCAGCGTCGGTGGTTTTATCACCGACAGTGACAGCGGCGTGACCTTAAGGTCACTGCAAGCGATGCCGTTGACCTGCCAGCAACGGCTCTACCCCGCATGGGCGCAGACACGTTGCGTGGCTGCGTAAAACTTGGCGTGCCCGTTTGTTTGGGCGCGACTAGTTGTGTCAGTCGTCGTGTGTCGGAACGACGCACGCCTTCGGTGCCCCACAGCAGTCAGTCTGTTGGTTTTGGACATAACAATAAAAAAATACACCACAGCATGAGTGAACATATCAGGATGATGAAGTGCAGCTAAATGACTGAAGAAAAAAAGAGAGCACACTGAGCTATCTGACCGAATTATTGTGTGTATGTCAGGACGTTGCGCCGCCGTGGCGAAGCCACAGCAGCGAGTCGTCTTGGGTGTTTTACGGCGCTAAAAACTGGCTGAGTCGCCCCCTCTTTCTCAAGAGCCAATTTTGAACCCTCAAAAACCGCCCCTTGCGAGGCGGTGTATCACATCAGGCAAATGCCCGTTTTAGCTCAAGAGCGCGTAAAAGCTGCCCCCACTCACTCCCACACATCGCGGGCACTCTGACCGATTGGCGGCGGCGCTGCTGTTTAGCAATGTGCCGCCCGAAGGCTTTGAGCGCGGGCGTAATGGCCTGCGAGGGGAGTGATTCACGTATAATGCGTTTTTGTGGGTTTTGCTTTACATACGGCGCACAAGGCGCAATAATCGATACTTCAATTTTCATGGTTGTATCTCCATGTGTGGATTGAATGCCGATTCACTTTCGCGGGCAAATCGGCACGAGAGAGCAGGCGAAAGCCTGCTTTTTTCACATCTGAACGACGGTATTTTTCGCTAACACCTCCTTGGTTATCTGCTGTAACAGGTATTCGTGAGTGCAAGACTCGCGATCACAGAGCTGGAAATACCGCGCCCCGACACGCACATAAATATCCGTCACATTGCCGCATATCATTTCCGCGCTCATAAATGACTCGCTGTCCGTCTGCGCATCCACGCAATACATCCAATTAATCGACAAGTAGCGCCCTGCGGCCTCATGGAATGCCCCTACGCTGATTTCCACGGGGGCGACAATGTGTTTTTGCTCTTGTGCTAACCAGTACGCCTGTTCAGCTTCGGCATCCCACGAAAAGCGATCGGCGCTATTGCTATTCACTAATTGATACATGGTGTTATCTCCTTCTTAGGGTTAGGACGGCATAACCTGCCGCCGTAGGTTTTCATTTTCGAGCAAGACGTTTTTCAGGGTTTACCCCCATCTTTCGGAAGATTCAGGAGCGGCGGTTTTGACGTTGACGTTTTGTGTGTTCAGGCTGATTTACTCCTTAGGTGGTTATGTCATCTCTCGGTGAGTTCTCTCGCGGCAATGGGCGAAGTTGCGACAGACCTGGGCTAAAAACAAAGGGCCGCGTGCGGCATTTATTTTCCTTTGTTTTTAGAACGGGGATGGTGCTAAACCCAGCCCTCCGCGTGAGGGCTGGCCGTGAGATACCGCACCGAGTGGGCATGAGAATGAACACACTCGACACGACGGAACGACGTGGCGACAGCAGAGTGCCGACAGCTTTACCGTCGGTATGGTGAAAGCGGCGTGACCAACTGGTCACAGCAAGCGGTGCTGTTGACTTGCCAAGCAGCGGCTCTACCCCGCATGGGCGCAGACACGTTGCGTGGCTGCGTAAAACTT
>OGPO01002094.1_pt1 | contig 11044 bp, 13 predicted proteins | sample 1553041 | NCBI WGS metagenome assembly OGPO01 (sample SAMEA2580281, study PRJEB22360) | human gut metagenome | biome: human gut; feature: human-associated habitat; material: faeces | place: Denmark | collected 2008/2010 | reverse complement strand
AATATTGGGCCGTTGGTGGAGATATAAGTGGATCACTTTTCATCCGTCGTTGACAGGTATTAACACAGCGCTGCAGCTGGCGCAGGCTAACACGGCATTCATCCGGAAAAACTTCAGCATCATTCTTGAGCGTACAGTACGCGAACTCAACGGCGAGCCCTGCATATCCCTGGAAGAAGCCCCACCGGCAAAACAGCAGATTGTCTGTAGTCGCAGTTTTGGTGAACGAATCACAGACAAAGATGCCATGCACCAGGCTGTTGTTCAGTATGCAGAGCGGGCCGCAGAGAAACTACGTGGGGAGCGTCAGTATTGCCGGCAGGTGACGACATTTGTACGGACATCCCCCTTTGCAGTAAAAGAACCCTGTTACAGCAATGCCGCAGTGGAAAAGCTTTCATTGCCCACACAGGACAGCCGGGACATTATTGCCGCAGCATGCAGAGCGTTAAACCATGTCTGGCGTGAAGGGTGCCGCTATATGAAGGCAGGAGTCATGCTGGCTGATTTCACACCATCGGGTATAGCGCAGCCGGGATTATTTGATGAAACCCAGCCCCGTAAAAACAGTGAAAAGTTAATGAAAATACTCGATGAACTGAACCAGTCGGGAAAAGGGAAAGTGTGGTTTGCGGGGCGAGGATCCGCCCCTGAATGGCAAATGAAACGAGAAATGCTATCGCCTTCGTATACAACACAATGGACTGAGATCCCCATTGCTTCATTCTGATATATCAGAATAATTTTTTCATTTTAAGACGCACATCATTCATTGCCTCCTGCACCGAATCAGTAGCAGAAGGAGGCATTTTTTCAGCAGATTGCGAAGCACCGAGTTCAGTCAACACAGCTCTGATATCGGCCTGAGAAGGCTTCCATCCAGTCGTCTGACTGAGTAAGGTTACAACCTGATCTGCTGAAAACTCCTCGCTCAAAATGGCTGTCAGCAATACAGGCAGGCGAGGATCAAGTTGGTGTAACGCCATTCCAGAAATAAATGCATTCCGGAACAGCTCACCACGCTCAGAACGCGGAACGGACTCTATCGCTTCCAAAGTTTGAAAGTCCGCAGCTTTTTCCGGATGCAGATAAAGTGTGTATTTTTTCCTTTTCCGTTCATCGTCCACAATATTACTCCTCTTTGAAAGCCGCGATAGCTTCAACCAGTGCTGTCTGTGGCGACTCCATCATCACTACTTTTTGCCCAAGATGGTGCCATGCCGTTTTTATCGAATCATAGATCAACGGGGCCCCACCACCGACAACATAAACACGATTCACATGATGGAAATCACCGAGTTCATTGACTACTTGCTCCCCCAGACTGGCAATAGCCCCCTCAATGGTATTAAGGACCAGATCAGTTTTTGTTTCGTCATTTATAACCTGCCGAACAAAGTCCGGGTCATTACGACGTTTAATCAATTCATCTGCAACGAGGAAACTGGTATCACTGGATGCCATGCGCAATGCACTCATTGCAGCTTTCGTAACTGAAGACACACCAATGCCAGAATTACCATGAATGGCACTTACAGAGTCAAATTGACCAACGATAACACCAACATCAAGCGTAGTGCCGCCAATATCAACTACCAGCGATTTTTCGAACTGACCAACTTTATCCACGACCAGACGAGAAAACACAGCAGGCAATGATTCAGGCATCACATCAACGTGTTCAATGGTGAAAACATCGCCTTTATTAAGACGAATCGGCCTCATTAAATTCTCAATTTTACGCTGAATGTTGAGTTCATTTTTTTGACACTCTTTCGTGTAGAACTCACTGATAGGCAAAGTCACAGTCAATGATACAGGCTGAGGCGCTAATCCACTATTCAGTAAAGCGTGATGCACAGCTAACAGGTTAACATCCGTATATTGATACTCAATATGAGTCGTAAGAATAGATTGGTTGCTAACTTCATCATACGTGTATTTTTTACCATCCAGTTCATAGTTAAATGTCTGGCGAATCCCTAACCCGTCAACCTTCCATCCATGACGAAATGAGTTTTGCGACAATGACTTAAAGATTTTCCCATTGTCATTCCATGCCAACTTGATTGTTGTTGAACCATCATCGCAGTATACGTTCATCTATAGCCCCTTAAATTCTCAATCTGAGTAAATCACTATTTCTGGTTGCAAGATAATACTCAATTTGAGCACTATCATAGTTATGAAATCACAAAACACAAGTATTATTTATTACATCACATAACATATTTCATATTTCATATTTCATAAGTATGATAGCATATTGACACCTCAGGTTACCGTGTCAAAATATCATCATACTTCACACATCACATTTATGAGGTTGCAATGATTACTGTAGTTGGTGGGAACAAAGGTGGTTCAGGGAAAACTACCATTGCATCAAACCTAGCTATTGCTCTCGCAAATAAAGGAAGGGAAGTCTGCCTGTTAAACGGAGATCTACAACGAACAGCCGCAAAACATCATGCGGAACGAGAAGCTGCAGGACTGTTACCAGCAATAACCCTTGTTGAGAAATTTGATAACCTGACACAAACACTACAGGCTCTGAATGAAAAGTTCGATGATGTAATAGTGGATGTCGCAGGAAGAAACTCAAAGGAATTCATAACGAGTGGAGTTGTCGCACATCAAATAATTGCGCCACTACAGTGTTCTCAACCAGATCTGGATACTCTTACAGAACTAGAACAACAGATAGACGCAATGCGTAACCTTAACCCGGAACTTAAGGTTTATTGTTTACAAAGTATGGCAACAACCAATCCGGTTTTGAGGGGAAATGAGAGAAAAGAATTCCTTGAATATCTTGAAGAATTCCCAACAATTCAAGTCTTGGATTCAGTTATTTGTTTCAGAAAAGTCTACCGCGATTGCATGAGCAATGGTACCGGTGTAGTAGAAACGAACAATACAGCAGCCAAAGCAGAAATTGAACATTTAATGAATGAGGTATTTGGCCCATGGTGAAAAAACCCAGCCAGCAAGCATTAAACAGAGCTGCAGTTACGGTAGAACAAGCAGAGGCTCTGGCTCAGCGCCTTGCGGATAAACCATACGGCGCGCCGGAAAAACCCGAACCAGAAAAACAATGTCGGACGACTATCTCTCTTGGTGAAAGCATGCTTGTCACAATAGAAGATCTGGCATTGAGGAATAAACGCAATGGTAAAGATCCAAAAAATGTAAGTGCCATCGTCAGAGTAGCCCTTGAGCAATACTTAAAAACACTAACGTAATAATCAAGAAGTTATTACTTATGAAGTCACACTTGTGAATTCATACTGTTTAAGCCCCCTTGCATACAAGAGATCACATATTGCAGTGGTCTCTTTTTTATAGAACAAGTCACAATTCATAATTATGATTTATGAATTATGCGTGTCTGTTTTTCAGCATTGTGACCGCATCGGACTCAGGCATCAAAAACTGCACCCTGTGCCGGGCAGCAACATCCAGCGCAAAAACCTTCGTATAGACTTCCGTTGAGCTGATGGACTTATGGCCCATCAGGCTCTGCAGAACCTTCAGCGGTATACCGGCATACAGCATGTGCATCGCATAGGAATGGCGGAACGTATGTGGTGTGACCGGAACAGAGAACGTCACACCGTCAGCAGCAGCGGCGGCAACCGCCTCCCCAATCCAGGTCCTGACCGTTCTGTCCGTCACTTCCCAGATCCGCGCTTTCTCTGTCCTTCCTGTTCGTTTATTACGCCGTTCCATGGGGATTTTCAGTGTTGCCACCATCGTCTGCAGCTGGCTGACGTACCAGGAGTCGGAGAGCGGAACTAGCTGGTGAGTCTGCTGCCCGGCAGGCGTTCTTCCTGCCGTCCTGGCTGCTTTTTCTGTCCGCTGCTTCAGAGTGGCCAGCAGCATCTTGCGGCGCAGATCCGGGACGTAATGGAGCAGGGCACTCACTTCAGGGGCGAGCAGGTATTTTGGCAGTTCATCATGAACCATCGACATCTGGCGGAGTGCCAGCGCAGCCGGATAATCAATGGCAACAGGCAGCGATGCAGGCTGTCCGGCAGAATACACTGCCGGTACCATGACTGCAGACTGGCTGTGTATAACGGAGCCTGACATTTATATTCCCCAGAACATCAGGTTAATGGCGTTTTTGATGTCATTTTCGCGGTGGCTGAGATCGGCCACTTCTTCCCCAATGACGGAGACCGGCACACTGGCCATATCGGTGGTCATCATGCGCCAGCTTTCATCCCCGACATGCACCACCGGGTAAAGCTCACGGGAGACTTTATCTGACAGCAGGCGGGCGCTGGCCAGGGGGATAACCATCCGTCGCCCGGGCGTGTCAATAATGTCACTCTGTACATCCACAAACAGACGATAACGGCTCTCTCTTTTATAGGTGTAAACCTTAAACTGCATTTCACCAGTCCCTGTTCTCATCGGCAAAAGAGCCGTTCATTTCAATAAACAGGGCGACCTCAGCCATCCCTTCCTGATTTTCTGCTTTCCAGCGTTCGGCACGCAGACGACGGGCTTCATTCTGCATGGTGGTGCTTACCAGACCGGAGATATTGACATCATATGCCTTGAGCAACTGATAGCTGTCACTGTCGACGGTGACTGTAATGCGCTGCTTCATAATACACCTCATCTTACATACTCACTATACGCGGTTAAGTATACATCAGCATTATGCTATAACATGCATCAGATATCGAATATTATTATCTGGCTATTATTAACATTTTCATTAATCACTAGCCTAAAAAATCACCATAATAATAACCAATAATGTAGTAACCACATTAAATTACAGGATGACTGTTTTTCCATGATCCGATTTTTATCTGATTCAGGAATTTCCGGAAGTTAATCACGATCAGTGAATAAGCGAAGTGATCTTTTCTGCCGCTGATGACTGGCTCGCGAACACGGGAATAAACACAGCATACAGTGTTATGTCAGCGGGTATGAACACAACATCCTGTGAAATCTGGCCAACGGACGGCAGCGAAGGATCTGCGGATCCGGAACATGTCAGAAACGGACGTTGATGCTGGATGAAAATTAGGCCAAGGCTTTTATCTCTGACCTTAACGATCAGTTTGATAAGGCAAAATCGATAGCCTGACGGATAGTCACTACCTGTGCCCTGACACATTCTTCCAGAGAGGTTTCTGCACTGTCGGGGGAAACTTCAGTGGTTGTGGTGAAGGGGGCTCCGGTGATCGTGGCACATAAATGATATGCACCGTTGTCGTATTCAATCACGCCCGGACTCACTACCGGAAAACCAAGAATACTCCCCTCATGGTCAGCCGGGGCGATATGTGTCACCTTCTCCACAGCTTCGATAATTGCACGCTGGAAGTCGAGTCTTGAATTCTGTCTGTCGCTGACGAGGTAAAATCCATCCGGGATAGATTCTGGTTCGTAAAGTTGACCATCTCTTGCCGCAAGCGCCGGGCTGAACTCGCTTTCATCTGTATCTGTCGTTTCATGTAAATCGACATGAATCAGAAATCGTCCTTTTATCCCGGAAACGAGCTGCATTAAGCTTGTCGATTCTTCTGCGCTGCCTTGCGCGAAAAATTGCCTGTCAGGAGCGACGGCATTGTAATTCCAGCGAGCCACACGTTCATACGCCCACGGGCTAACGCAGGGTACAACAAGCAAGTTTAATTTCCCCGCATACTCTTCCTGACAATCGGACAAAAATTCCAGAGCGCCAAAAACACCACTTGTTTCGAACCCATGAACACCGCCGGTAATAAGGGCAACAGGGAGCGTCTGATCCCAGTCCTGTGACTTTGCCGCCATCAGAGAATAGACATCATCACCATATTGCAACTCGCCATACTGAACGATGTCATAGCGCTTAATAAGCGCCTGAAGCGCGTCGAGGACATCATTTTTATAGCTTCTGACACGCGTCTGTCTTTGTTGCCATATCTGCTTTTCTGTCCTGGTCCTGGGCTTGCCTGGGGTACCGATCGGGTAAAATTGTTGAATTGTCATCTGTCCCTCTGAAGAATTAAAAATTTCAGCGGCCGCGCACTGCCACCAGGAAGACAGAGTTGCCCAAGCCTGAACGGTAAAAGATAATAATAAGTGCATTGCTGAAACCTGCCGCGAGAGACCACAGCAACCCTTTCATGGTATCTGCATATCCGGTGTTCACCGGCGCTAATATATATACGCCGGCCACAATCATTATCATCAGCACCATATCGAAATGGACTGACCCCATAAAGCTGGACAGTTCATGTTAAGTGGGAAACAATAAAGAAGCCTTCATGTGTTTAGGCTAATCGTTTAGTTAAAGCGATTTTTTTGGTACAACTAATCACCAAAACTTAATGACATCTCACGGTGCCACCTTGCAAAACTATCATATTGTCAGTAATAATAAAATAAGCCAATTCGGAGTTTCCGCATGCCAGATGTAAATCGAATCAGATTACCCTCCAATCCATTAGTACGAGATATATCCCAGCTTCAGTCCGCAGCCAGGCAAGCTGGTACAATTATGACTACTGTTGGCCACAGAACATATAACATTCATCATATCAATTCATCTGATTGGTTTACAGTCGAGCGTATCAGAGGAGGGATAGGCTCTCTCTTGAGAAGAGGAGATTCAGCACGAGCTCAGCATTTGGAATGGCAGCTGAATCACCTGCGCAATCATGCAACAGTAAATACGCCTGTGCCACATAATCCTCCCTCCTCCACCGGGGAGGATAACTTAAGTCACAAACAATTAAATGCAGCAATAAACAACTGCTCATTCACTCTTTCTCCTAATATGTTCAATTGCCCAGAGAATTTATTGACATGCCCGATAACTCTGAGCACACCAACGTTAGCAGTTTTTATGAGAAATGCTGCTGATTCGAACGTATGCACTATATATGACACTAGTGCATTACAGCACCTTATAAATATTCAGGCTGACCACCCTCTTAGCCGGGAGCCGATAACCGCATCAATGATTATTTCGAAAGATAAATGCTGCTTTGACACTACAAAAAATAACTTTATTTCTATACAACCCCAGACCGGGACCTGACAGAAAATTACCAATTATTTGAGTATAAACATAATCAAAAGTATAAAATATCATATGGCAATACTGGCGTATTGATAATACGTCAGTATTGCCAGCGCGTGGCCTACAGGTTAAGCAGTGAACGACTGATCTTACCCACGTAATGTGGACACAGTCCTAAGCGAGGTTCTGGTTTTCAAACTGTTCCGGACTGAGACCGCCACAGGTACTGTGACGACGCCAGCGATTGTAATCGCACTCGATATAATTAAGTACCGTCGTCCGCATGATCTCCCGACTGATAAAGCGTTCACCGTGGATGCATTCGACTTTCAGTGAGTGGAAGAAGCTTTCCGCACAGGCACTATCGTAGCAACAGCCCTTTGCACTCATGCTCCCACGCAGATTGTACCGCTTCAGCAAAGCCTGATAATCCGCTGAACAATACTGGCCCCCGCGATCCGTGTGAACGATGACATTTTGTGGTCGCTTACGCCGCCACAGCGCCATCTGTAACGCATCGCAGGCAAGCTGTGCTGTCATCCGACCAGCCAATGACTGACCGCGACCACAGGTCGATAACCACGGCCAGATAAAGCCAGCCTTCACCAGTGCGAAGATACGTGATGTCACCCGCCCACTTCTGATTCGGGCCGCTGGCGTAAAAGTCCTGCTTCAGCAGATTCTCTGAGACATGGCAGACCATGTTCGCGGTAACTGACCGGCGATACAGGTGGGCCCAGAGAGAATATTCAGATCAATTAGTTATGTTCTCTGGCCTGTGCCAAAGGAAACTGAGCAAAGACAAATAAACGTAGACTAAAACGTGTCCGCATCAGGGCGCCGGCTTTTCAAGTTCCTTAAGAATGGCTTCAATTTTCTCTATACACTCAGTTGGAACACGAGATCTATCCAGATTAAGCACCATTTTATCGCCCTTGTACAATACTGTCGCTCCAGGAGCAAACTGATGTCGTGAGCTTAAGCTAGTTCTTGCTGCAGATGACGTTTTAAGCACAGACGTTAAAAGAGTGATAACTTCGCTGAAAGCGCAACCGAATTAGCCCGCAGAAATCAGCCGTATTTCACTCGCATGGTCAGCTTATTGACCGGCGAGTCAAATAATCCATGGCTTGATAAAGCTGCTCAGCGAACGATTTTAAAAATTTACACTGTCCGTCCGCTATTGCATTGTAAATGGAACATCATGAACCCCGGCGACTTAGAATTCTTGAAGGCCACACTCTATGACAACGGTGGCCCAGGTCTGGATCTTAAGCGCGATTACAAATGGTTGTACCACCAGAGGAACTCCAGTACCTGCGGGTGAAGAGAGATGATGGCATCTTTGAAAAGCCACAGAACTGGTTTTCGAAAGAGGACAGTGATTTGTGCTCAGCCCTTCGTGCTCGTGCTCAGCCACTCCGATGATGAACCATCAGTGATATAAGGGCCAACAATGTCGTCTTTCCACGATATGAACCGTTGGCTGTTGCGCACCATATGTACCATGCATAACTGGATGCGGGCCTCGGGATATATCGTGTTGATGGCGTCTGGGAAGCCTTTCTGGCCATCTACACAGGCGATAAGGATATCGTTCAGACCGCGGTTTTTCAGTTCAGTCGGGAGTGTTAGAAATTCTGTGTCATTCCAGTAATATACAATCAAAAAGGAATGACACATGTCCCAACCCTTCGATTTCGATAAAGCGCTTAAAGCACTCCAGTCCGGTCAGGCATTAACGGGCAAAGATGGTATTTTTACCCCATTAATCAAACAGTTAACTGAGGCCGCTCTGGCTGCTGAACTTGACTCACATCTGGCTCAGGACATTGAAGCCAACCGCAAAAACGGCTCCGGCAAAAAGACCATTAAAACCCCGACCGGCAGCTTCGAACTGGCGACTCCGCGCGATCGTAATGGCACTTTTGAACCCCAACTGGTGAAGAAGCACCAGACCACGTTGTCTGATGAGATCGAACGCAAAATCATTCGCCTGTTTGCGCTGGGAATGAGCTACCCGGATATCAGCCGGGAGATTGAAGATTTATATGCCTTCTGCGTTTCCACAGCCACCATCAGCGCGGTGACCGATAAGGTCATTCCTGAGTGAAAACAGTGGCAACAGCGCCCGCTGGAGAAAGTTTACCCCTTCGTATGGCTGGACGCCATTCACTATAAAATCCGTGAGGATGGCCGCTACCAGAGCAAGGCAGTTTACACGGTGCTGGCGCTGAATCTGGAGGGCAAAAAGGAAATCCTGGGCCTGTATCTGTCTGAAAGCGAAGGGGCGAACTTCTGGCTGTCGGTATTAAGCGATCTACAAAATCGTGGCGTGGAAGATATCCTGATCGCCTGCGTGGACGGGCTGACCGGCTTCCCGGAGGCGATAAACAGCATTTATCCGCAGACAGAAGTTCAGTTGTGTGTGATTCACCAGATACGCAACTCGATTAAATATGTGGCGTCAAAACACCACAAAGCGTTCATGGCCGACCTGAAGCCGGTATATCGCGCGGTGTCGAAAGAGGCCGCAGAAACGGCGCTGGATGAGCTGGAGGCCAGATGGGGCCAGCAGTATCCGGTGGTACTCCAGTCGTGGCGTCGCAAGTGGGAAAACCTGTCGGCATACTTCCGCTATCCGGCAAATATCCGCAAGGTCATTTACACCACAAATGCTATCGAATCAGTCCATCGCCAGCTCAGGAAACTGACCAAAACCAAAGGCGCTTTTCCGAATGAAAACAGTCTGTTGAAGCTGCTTTATCTGGGACTGCTGAACGTACAGGAGAAATGGACAATGCCCATCCAGAGCTGGAATTTGACATTGTCGCAGCTAGCCATTTATTTTGCAGGGCGGCTGAATAATGTGATGACGCTGTAGAATTTTTAACGTGACACAGAATTCTGAACGCTCTCGTCAGCCAGGCTGAAATGATAAAGCCCTTCGGGGCTTTATCCCTTACGTTTTAATTGTTTCTTCTCGCTGGCTTTCTTACGGGCATCGAGAACCAGTTGCGCATAAGTTGCGTGTGCTTTTTTACTGTACCAGCAGGTTTCCCGTAAAGGTCGTAACGTGTTGCGCCTGGTACAGTACAATTCTGAAGATATTGCCACCGGAACGTCATCACCTGAACCGCACAATTCCACTCTTCAATCGTCAGATCCACATCCGGGTTATCCGCTAGGTATTTCTCAACGTCCTGGAGAATCCCGCTTTTCAGGGGCAAGTTCTTTTTTTCGTCTGTCCATAGTTCAGGAAAAACAGCACGAACTTTATTGAAACACTTTTCAAAATATTCTTTCGGATATTTTGGGGGAAAAGTGATTTGTTTTTTCAAATACCAGGGCTGAGGCTGCTTTTTACGTGTTTTCTCTGCTAAAGCATCTTTCTTCTGTACTTTCTTGTTTTCATTAACTGCTGATTTTTGTACTTCCTGCGGCTTTTCATTCACCACAGGATTTTCTGGCATGACCAGAACGCAGCGTTTTTTGACCACAATCACGGGTGTTTTTTTTTGGCTGCATACTCGCCTCAATAATTGCTGTCATATTGACTAATTATACCATTTTCAGCAGTTAATATCCTGAAAATACATGGAAAAAGGGGGTATCCGTACAGAATACCCCCTTTGCAAAGGCGCTTAATGCCAGAACCACATCATCCCCAAAAAGGTGGGCTTTCGCCCGCCTCCGGGTTGCTACTTACCGTTGGATTCGTAAGCCAGACTTGCCGTAACCTCCCTGTTTCCATCTTTCAGCCGGACCTCGCACAAACGATTCCGGGTCAGATATGTGAATATTAACAATGTGCAGCACACGATTAATAAACACCAGGTCAGGGCGTTTTTCGGCTGTTTCATGGCCTTCTTCTCCTTGCGTAACACGCGGTAAGAGGCTATCCTGATGTTGTTGAAGCATTGGGATCGCCTCGTGGGTTGTACTGACCCCAGAAAGTTGGACAGTTAAACACGAGGCATATAGGTCTGATTCCGATATTCAATTGGA
>OGPO01002090.1_pt1 | contig 11065 bp, 13 predicted proteins | sample 1553041 | NCBI WGS metagenome assembly OGPO01 (sample SAMEA2580281, study PRJEB22360) | human gut metagenome | biome: human gut; feature: human-associated habitat; material: faeces | place: Denmark | collected 2008/2010 | reverse complement strand
CGAAGATTGTCACCGACGAGAAGAGCGGGCAGGAGGTGGAGCAGTACGAGACCTACCGGGAGAACCAGCTGCCCACCATCCTGATGGCCGGATATGAGAAGGAAACGCGTCGTTTCTTAAACGACAATCCCGGACTTTACAGCCGGGTGACGGTGCTGGAGCTGGACGCCCCGGCCGACCCCCGGGTGGCGGCCAACCCGGCGGAGCGGTGCTACTACTGCAAGCAGAACCTGTTCCGCGCGCTGAAGGCGCGGGCCGCGGCCGACGGGTACGCCGTCCTGCTGGACGGCACCAACGCCTCGGACGACGCCCAGGACCGCCCGGGCATGAGGGCCCTCTCGGAGCTGGAGGTGCGCTCCCCTCTCCGGGAGTGCGGGGTCACCAAGGCCCAGCTGCGGGCTCTGAGCCGGGAAGCGGGGCTGTTTACCTGGGACAAGCCCGCCTATGCCTGTCTAGCCACCCGCATTCCCACAGGCATCCCCATCACCGCCCTCGATTTGGCCCGGGTGGAGGGCGGCGAGGATGCCCTCTTCGCCCTAGGCTTCACCGATTTTCGCATTCGACTGCGGGGAGATGCCGCCCTCATTCAATTGCCCCAGGACCAGATGGACCGGGCGGTGGCCCAGCATGGGGCCCTTTTAGAGGCCCTCTCCCCCCACTTTTCCCAGGTCTTTCTGGACTTGAACCCCCGGAAAAAGGAGGAATTCCATGGACAGTAAACAAGATGTGCTGGCCCTGCTGCTGGGTGTGGCGGACGGGTCCGTCACACCGGAGCAGGCTGTGCTGGAGCTGAAGCGCTCCCCCTTTGACAACCTGGGCTATGCCCGGGTGGACACCCACCGCACCGTGCGCCAGGGTGCCTCGGAGGTCATCTACGGGGCGGGCAAGACCCCCCGGCAAATTGCGGGCATTGCCGCCTCCATGATGAAAAACGGCAGCCGCAACATCCTGGTCACCCGCCTGGACCAGGACAAAGCAGACCTGGTGGCCCAGGAGCTGCCCATGGACTACCACCCCGTGCCCGCATCGGGGTTATCAACCCCCAGCCCCACCCCCAGGTGGGCTCCATCGTGGTGGCCACCGGGGGCACCAGCGACATGCCGGTGGCGGAAGAGGCCGCCCTCACCGCCGAGGTGCTGGGCAACCGGGTCACCCGCCTCTACGACGTGGGAGTGGCGGGACTCCACCGCCTGCTGGCCTCCCTGGACGAGCTGATGCAAGCCCGGGTGGTCATCGCCGTGGCAGGCATGGAGGGAGCACTGGCCTCGGTGGTGGGCGGTCTGGTGGACTGCCCCGTCATCGCCGTGCCCACCAGCGTGGGCTATGGGGCCAGCTTCGGCGGCCTGTCCGCCCTGCTGGCCATGCTCAACTCCTGCGCCTCCGGGTGCAGCGTGGTGAACATCGACAACGGCTTTGGGGCCGGATTTTTGGCCAGCCGTATCAATCAAATGGAGGGTCTGCCTCAATGAACACCTTATATTTACAATGTAACATGGGCGCGGCCGGGGATATGCTCACCGCCGCCCTGTATGAGCTACTCCCCAATCGGGAGGAATTTCTCCACACCCTCAACCACATGGGGCTGCCTGGGGTGGAGTTCCACGCCGTCCCCGCCCAGTCCTGCGGCATCTCCGGCACCCACATGGACGTGGTGGTCCACGGAGAGCGGGAGGAGAGCGTGGACCATCACCATGACCATCATCACGAGCACGAGCATGAACATGAACACGGCCACAAGCATCATCATCACCACCACCACACCACCCTCCACGATGTGGAGCACCTCATCGGCCACCTGAACCTCCCCGCCCCGGTGCTGGAGCAGGCCCGGGCGGTGTATCACCGCCTGGCTCAGGCGGAGTCTAAGGCCCATGGGGTGGAGGTGGACCTGGTGCACTTCCACGAGGTGGGGGCCCTGGATGCCGTGGCGGACGTGGCGGCGGCCTGCTATGCTCTCTACCTGCTCCCCCCCGACGAAGTGGTGGTCTCCCCGGTCCATGTGGGCAGCGGCATGGTCCACTGTGCCCACGGTGTGGTGCCCGTCCCCGCTCCCGCCACCGCCCACCTGCTGGAAGGGGTGCCCTGCTACGGCGGCGACATCCAGGGAGAGCTGTGCACCCCCACGGGGGCGGCGCTGCTGACCACCTTTGCCACCCGGTTTGGCCCCATGCCCCCCATGGTGCTGGAGCACACCGGGTACGGCATGGGCAAAAAGGAGTTTTCCGCCGCCAACTGTGTCCGGGCCATGCTGGGACACACCCAGGAGGACAAAGGGGAGATTTTGGAGCTGGTATGCAACCTGGACGACATGACCCCCGAGGCGCTGTCCTTTGCCTGCCAGCGGCTGCTGGAAGAGGGAGCCCTGGACGTGTACACCCTGCCCGGGTGCATGAAGAAGGGCCGCCCGGGTTGGCAGCTGGTGGCCCTGTGTGACCCCGCCCACAAAGACCCGCTCATCCACCAGGTGTTCGCCCTCACCTCCACCACGGGGCTGCGGGTGCGTACCTGTGAAAAGCACGTGCTGAACTACACCATCACCACCCGGGAAACGCCCTACGGCCCGGTGCGGGTGAAGAAGGCCCAAGGCTACGGCGTGCGCCGCTCCAAGCCGGAGTATGAGGACATGGCCCGCATCGCCCGGGAGCACAAGATCACCCTGAAACAGATCTTCCACAAGGAGTCTTGACCCCCTGTACCCCCAGTGGTACAATCTAGGAAATTCTGCAAGGAGGGGTCCCCATGATTCATCCGTTGAATCGGAAAACGCTTTTTACCGACAGCTCCGCCGAGGCAGCCGCCCAGGTGTGGAGCGTCCTGAAGCAGCACGGCATTCCCTACCAGATGAAGACGGTGAACAGTATGGGCTCTCTGCGCCGCAATGTGCAGTCCTCCATGGCTATGAACAGCGTCCATGGCGGCATGCCCCATTCTTCCAGGGCGGATGCCGTCCACTATGTGTACGTCATCTACGTCCGCCGCCGGGACTACGCCCGGGCCAAACAGCCCATTGGGCAATAAGCATATGATAACAGGCAGAGAACGCGGAATTTCGTTCTCTGCCTGTTCTTTTACACCTGGGCCTGGAGCTGCTTGCGAAACAGCGCTCGAAAGATGAGCCGTACCAGGGGCCCGCAGTACAGCAGCTGCCACAGCAGAGCCATGGGCAGATTCATCCCGAAGGTCTGCACCCAAGTGCCAAAGCTGGGCTGCTTAAACAGCAGGGTGGCAATCAGGGACACGGTGGGGCACATGATGCACACGATCATGGTGGAGATGGCCAGGATGATGACAATGGGCCGGTCGGTGGGCTTGACCATGCGGAAGGCCAAGGCCTTGGCCAGGTGTTCCACCACAAAGAACTCCAGCACAAAGGCGATGGGGGCCATGATGGGCAGCTCATGGAGGGCCGCGAAGGTGGCGTTGGTCACCCCCCGGTATTCAGGGCCACGTTGTAGACGATCATGCCGTACACCATGATGATGGCCATGATGATGGTATACACCACGTTTTGCAGTTTGGTCTGAGGCATAAGTTTTCTTCTCTCCTTACTCGTTTCTTGCGCAAAAAAGAGAGAGCAGCGAAACTTTCGTCTCGTTGCTCTCACTGCGACTACCATTTGCAAGAAGTATTCTAGCAAAAAACGGTTCGCTTCGTAAGGATCATTTTACCGTGAGAGTATCTGAAAATACGCTCACATTCCGGTCCATTCCCGGCCAGGTTGCCCAGTCTCCCCTCACCGCATCCGCAGCAGCCGCTCAATACGCTTGTAGAGCAGGGTGGTGAGCACCGACACGATCAGGCCCTTGAGCAGATTAAAGGGCACCACGGCAAAGAACACCAGGGTGGACACGCTGTTGATCATGCCATTGACCGCCGTGCCCATGGCCACCAGCTGGTCCAGGGGCAAGCCGTAGAGGGCGGAGAAGGCGGGAAGCAGATACACAGCGTTGAAGAAGCTACCGAAGGCAGCCATCACCACCGTACCGGTGACCATGCCAGCGATGGCCCCCTTCTTGGTCTTAAAGCGATGATAGATGATGGTGGCGGGGAGAATGAAGGAGCAGCCCACCACAAAGTTGGCGAAGTCGCCCACGAAGGCGGTGGTGGTGCCCTTGAGCAGCAGCTTGAGGATGATCTTCACCAGTTCGCACACCACACCCGCCACAGGACCCAAAGAGAAGGAGCAGATGAGCACAGGCACCTCGCTCAAGTCGATCTCATAGAAGCTGGGGGCAAAGGGCAGGGGAAACTCCAGGTACATCAGGATGGCGGCCATGGCGGCAAAGATACCGATGTACGCCGCCCGCCGGGCACCCTGCTGCCGGGGGACCTTCAGCCACACCCGTTCCACCAACATGGCCACTACAAACAGGGCCACGAATACCCCCAGGCATACCAGAAGATACACCACATTCTCCTGTGCGCTTGCCCACAGGTTTGTCAGGTTATCCCACATAATAAAAAACCTCCAAATGATATTGAGACGCCCAAACGCCAATGCCGTTCAGGCGCAACAACCCACTTGGAGCTCTTGCACATCCTCTTCCATCCGGACTGTAACCGTTGGTCCCGGAGTTTCACCGGGTCAGCCGCAGAACCAAGGCTCTGCGGGTCGCGGACTATACCGCCAGTGGGGAATTTCACCCCGCCCTGAAGACATGGTATTCACTTGTCTCTGCCCGCTATTATAGCATTACAAAGGAAAATTGCAAGATATTTTTTGCTAGAACACATTGACGCCCCCTGGCTCCTCCGGTAGAATGGAACAAACGTACCACCGGAGGAAGTTACCATGGATGCACTGCACACCTGCTGTTTCACCGGGCACCGCCCGGAAAAGCTGCCCTGGGGGGACCAGGAAAGCCACCCCCACTGTGTGGCCCTGAAAGAGAGCATGGCCGCCCAGCTGGAGGAAATGTATCAAAAAGGATATCGCCATTTTCTCTGCGGCATGGCCCGAGGGGCGGACTTCTACTTTGCAGAGGCGGTGCTGGCCCTGCGGCAGGCCCACCCGGATGTGACCCTGGAGGCCGCCCTGCCCTGTGCCGGCCAGGCCAAGAAGTGGAACCCCGCCGACCGCAGTCGCTGGACCCAGCTGGTGCGCCAGTGCGACACCCACACCCTGCTCCAGGAGCACTACGACCGCCACTGTATGCTGCGTCGAGACCGGTACATGGTGGACCAGTCCTCCGCCATTCTGGCGGTGTTCAACGGCACCCGCGGGGGCACACAGTACACCTTAAACTATGCCATGGACCGCCGACTGGACATCTATCTCTTCGACCTCAATCACCCCCACCTGTCCCCCACCCACCTGGTGCCCTGATTTTTCCGGTACCCCGTTGACTTTCTCCCGGTTGTATGGTACAGTGTGCTGGTACGGGAGCCGTACTTCGTTTGATACATTATCGCCAACAAGTGTATGCTTGTTGGCGTTTTTTCTTGCTCCCAAAACGAATCCGGAGGTCATATCCATGGAAACCCCATCTTCTCAATCGTCCTTTCTGTCGGGGCCCATCCTGTCCCCCCTCATCCGCTTCGCCCTGCCCTTGATGCTCTCCCTGCTGCTCCAGGCCTTTTACGGCGGTGTGGACCTGGCCGTGGTGGGCAAATTCTCCCCCACCGCCTCAGTGTCCGCTGTGGCCACAGGTAGCCAGGTGATGCAGTCCATCACCTCCATCATCACGGGGCTGACCATGGGCGTCACCGTGCTGGTGGGCAAGGCCATGGGCTCGAGAGAACCCCAGCGGGCGGGCCAGGTGGTGTGCAGCCAGGTTCGCCTCTTTACCCTGGTGGCCGCTGTCCTCACCGGGGCCATGCTGCTCCTGGCCCCCCAGGCTGCCCGACTGATGAATGTGCCCGAGGCCGCCATGAGTGAGGCGGTGGCCTACATCCGCATTTGCTCGGCGGGCATCGTGTTCATCACCGCCTACAACGGCATCAGCGGCATCTTCCGTGGCGTGGGCAACTCCCGCTCTCCCTTCCTCTTTGTGTTCATCGCCTGTCTGGTGAATGTGGCGCTGGATGTGCTCTTTGTGGGGGTGTTCCGCCTCAACGCCGCCGGGGCCGCCCTGGCCACCATCATCGCCCAGGCCACCAGCGTGGCCTTCTCCCTGGCCTACATCCGCCGCAATCCCCTCCCCTTCACCATCCCCGCCCCCTGGCGCAGAGGGGGCCAGGCCGCTGGAGATATTTTAAAGGTGGGCTCTCCCATCGCCCTCCAGGACTTTCTCACCAACCTGTCCTTCCTCATCATCACCAGCATTGTCAACGCCCTGGGGGTCATCGCCTCCGCCGGAGTGGGCATTGCGGAAAAGCTGTTCATCTTCCTGGCCCTGGTTCCCATGTCCTTCATGTCCGCTCTGTCCACCTTTGTAGCCCAGAACATGGGGGCGGGCAACCCCAAGCGGGCCAACCGGGCCCTGTTTCTGGCCGCCCGCATTTCCCTGTGCGTGGGAGCGGTGATGTTCCTGCTCACCTTCTTCTGCGGTCGCATTCTGGCCTCCGCCTTTGATAACGACCCGGCGGTGCTGGACGCCGCCGCCGGATACCTGCGGGGCAGCTCTCTGGAGTACCTGATGGTGTCGGTGGTGTTCTGCTTCCTGGGCTACTTCAATGGCCGGGAGCGCACCAGCTTTGTCATGGCCCAGGGCCTGGCCGCCGCCTTTTTGGTGCGCATCCCCCTGTCTTACTTCCTCAGCCGCCTGCCGGACACCTCTATGTTCCTCATTGGCCTGGCCGTCCCCGCCTCCGCCCTGGTCAACCTCACCCTGTGCCTGGGGTACTTTTTGGTGCTCCGGCGCCGGGATGCAAAATCATTGAAAAAAGCGCTTGACAATCCCATATCCACTTGATACAATACCAGAGCAAAACAAAGCAGGTATGGCACCGCCGTCCTCACCTCCAGCGCAAGGCAAAGAGGTTTACATGGTAAAAAACACGCAATCGAATTCGGTTGTCGTTTTTTGTTGTGGATGTGGGTGCTTGTTCTGCACTCACATTTTTTGTTTCTCAGGAGGTGCTTTGCCATAGCTAACCCAACTCATCAGATCAACGAGGAGATTCGTGACCGTGAGGTTCGCCTGATTGGCGCCGACGGCAGCCAGCTGGGAGTCATGTCTGCGGCTCAGGCCCAGCGTCACGCCGACGAGGCCGGTTTGGACCTGGTAAAAATCTCTCCCAATGCCGTCCCCCCTGTGTGCAAGCTCATGGACTATGGCAAGTTCAAGTTCGAGCAGGCCAAGCGGGAGAAAGAGGCCAAGAAGAACCAGCACGTCGTTGAGATCAAGGAAGTGCGCATGTCCCCCGGCATCGACATCGGCGACTTCAACACCAAGCTGCGCAACGCCCAGAAGTTCCTGGCTGACGGCAACCGGGTGAAGGTGACCGTGCGATTCCGTGGCCGTGAGATGGCTCACACCGACATCGGTCGCAACCTGCTCATGGACTTTGCCCAGCAGTGCGCCGAGCTGGCCAACCTGGACAAGGAGCCTAAGCTGGAGGGCCGCCACATGAGCATTTTCCTCTCCGCCAAAAGCAGCAAGACCAACAAGTAATATCCTCCGGGCACACGCTGCCCACCATTCAAAGAGTAAAGGAGATAACCACCATGCCTAAGATCAAGACCCACAGCGGCGCTAAGAAGCGCTTTTCGCTGACCAAGAGCGGCCGTGTGAAGCGTGCCTGCACCAAGCGCCGTCACCTGCTCAACGGCCACGGCAAGACCACCAAGCTCAAGAGAGGCCTCCGCAAGGGTGCCTACGCTGACGTGACCAACCAGGCCACCGTCAAGCGCTTGATCCCCTACAAATAAGATAACCTGATACACTCACATATAGGAGGCTGAACGACAATGGCAAGAGTTAAGGGCGCAATGATGACCCGTAAGAGAAGAAATAAGATCCTGAAGCTGGCCAAGGGCTACTGGGGTGCCAAGAGCAAGCACTTCAAGATGGCCAACGAGCAGGTGATGAAGTCCCTGCAGTACGCCTACACCGGCCGCAAGCTGAAGAAGCGTGACTTCCGTCAGCTGTGGATCACCCGCATCAACGCCGCCTGCAAGATGAACGGCATGAACTACTCCACCTTCATGCACGGCCTGAAGCTGGCTGGCATGGAGATCAACCGCAAGATGCTGGCTGAGCTGGCCGTCAACGACAAGGCTGCTTTCACCCAGCTCACCGAGCTGGCCAAGAGCAAGCTGGCCTAATTTAGTTTGATAAACGCCCGATTCCCCAGGAATCGGGCGTTTGTTGTCCCTGGGACGGGGTTCCCGTTCCGGCGGGACCTCTACGCGGCTATTTCCACATTTCCGCCTCAATTCGGCGTTTTCCTTTACAGAAATCCCCCATTCTGATATACTGGGGACACCCCTAGGAGGTGAAACTATGTCCGCCAATCGACTCATTCAAATTCTATCCCTGCTGCTGGAGCATGACCGCATCACCGCTCCCCAGCTGGCTGAGCTGCTCCAGGTATCGGTAAGCACCGTGTACCGGGAGATTGACGCCCTGTCGGCCGCTGGAGTGCCGGTGTGTACTGCCCTGGGGAAAAATGGCGGCATCACCCTCATGGACGGGTGCGCCCCCGACCCCAACCTGTTCACCCCAGGGGAACAGCAGCAGCTGCTGGCCGCCCTGGACGACGACTCGGACGCCCAGCGGGAGGCCACCTTGGCCAAGCTCTCCGCCCTGTTCCGCCGCCCCGAGGAGGACTGGCTGCAAGTGTACCTCACCCACTGGGGCTCCTCTGCGGGGGACACCGAGGACTTCAAGCTGCTGCGGGAGGCCATTTTACAGCGCCGGGCCGTGCAGTTTACCTATGCTAGCTCCCAGGGGGAGCAGATGCCCTACCTGGTGCAGCCCGTGCGGCTGGTATTCCAGGGCAACGGCTGGTATCTCCAGGCCTATTGCCCCTTCCCGGAAAACTACCGCACCTTCCGGCTGACCCGGATGCTGGATTTAACCATCACCGACCAGCCCTTCCACCGGCTGATGAATCCCCCCGACCCGGAGCTGTCCGGGGAGATTCCCCCGCTGTTCCGGGTGGAGGCCGAGCTGCGCTTCGCCCCCAGCCTGGCCCACCGGGTGTACGACGAGTTCGACCGCCGCTGCGTCACCCCCCAGCCCGACGGCTCCCTGCTGGTGTCCACCGTCTTCCCCGACGGGGGATGGCTGGCCAGCTATCTGCTGTCCTTCGGCGGCGGCGTGGAGGTGCTCTCCCCCGCCAGTCTCCAGCGCCAGCTGGCCCAGGCCAGTGAGAAGCTGCGGGAGGCCTACGCACAATAAGAAAAAACGCCCTGGAAAGCTTCCGCTTTCCAGGGCGTTTGTCTTTCTTAGAATAGGTCCTTCTTCTTCAGGATGATGGCCAGCACCACAATGATGGCCACGCTCATCAGCAGGGGCACCCACCAGAACTGGTCCAGGGGCAGGCCGCCGGTGATGTTCATACCGAAGTAGCCGAAAATGATGTTGGGCACCGTCATGAGGATGGTGATGGAGGTAAGCACCTTCATGATGACGTTGAGGTTGTTGGAGATCACCGAGGCGAAGGCGTCCATCATACCGGAGATGATGGAGGAGTAAATCTGAGCCATCTCGATGGCCTGACGCACCTCAATGAGCACGTCCTCCAGCAAGTCATGGTCCTCCTCGTAGAGGGTGACAATGCGGCCCCGGAGAATCTTCTCCAGCGTCACCTCATTGGCCTTCAAAGAGGTGTTGAAGTAGACCAGGGACTTCTCCAAATCCAGCAGCTGAATGAGCTCCTTGTTGCGCTGGGACTTGTACAGCTGCCGCTCCATGTAGTTGTAGGTCTTGTCGATCTGCTTCAGATATTGCAGGTAGCGCTTGGCCACCAGCAGCAGGATGTTGAGGATAAACCGGGTGCGCTGCTGGGTGCGCACGTCCTTGACCAGGCCGTCCTGCAAGTCCCGCACCACCGAGGTCTCCTTCAAACAGACGGTGACGATGTGCTTTTCGGTGACGATGATGCCCATAGGCAGGGTGGAGTACACCACGCCGGTCTCATCCCGCTCCATGGCGGGGGTGTCCACGATGATGAGGGTCTGGCCGTCCTCGCTGTCGATACGGGAGGTCTCCTCCTCGTCCAGGGCGGCCTTCAAGAAGGGCAGCTCCACCCCCAAGGTCACAGACACCGTCTTCAGCTCGTCCTCGCTGGGGTAGATGAGGTTGATCCAGCAGCCGTCCTCCACCGTATCCAGCTTGGTCATTTTTCCGTCAATGGTCTTGTAAATGCTAATCACATTGGTTCACACCTTTCCCGAGCAGGCAAAGGGGTGGTTTGTCCCCGTGCCGCTTCCGCTGATATTCCCTGTGTCACACAGGCGCGGGCGCACGAAGACAGAAAGGATGCCAGGGCATCCCCCTCAATCCATACGCCGCAAACATATTTTCCAACTTCGACTAGATGGGTCACCTGCCACGGCGCATGTCACATCCTTTCGTTTTTGGGCAGATTTTTCCGGGCCAGTCCATGTTTTGCCCAGTCAAGTATCATTATATGACAGCCCCCGGTGGTTTGCAACCCTAAAAATCCCGCCACCGGAGGCTGTTTTTCGTCACTTTGCCCCCAACAAGAGAGGCTGATACTGTTTGCCCTGCATAGCCAGGGCTAGAGTGTCCCCGGTGAGGGAAAAATCCGACACCAGAGAAGTAGGCTTCTCGTAGCAATCATCCTGGCGGAAGGGGACAAAAAACACCTCTTTCCGTCCCAGCATGGTGCCCACATTGGGGGCAGAGGCCGCCAGGCCGTCGTTGGTGGCCAGGGCCAGGACCAGGGGCCGGCCATTGCGCAGATGGGCCTTGGCGGCCATGGTCACCGTGCCGTCGGTGACACCGTGGGCCAGCTTGGCCAGGGTGTTGCCCGTGCAGGGGCAGATGACCAGGGCGTCCAGCAGCTTCCGGGGCCCGATGGGCTCAGCCTCCGCCACGGTATGGATGACTCTTCGCCCGCATATCCGCTCCATCTCCCGCATAAAATCATGGCTGTTGCCAAAGCGGGTATCGGTGCTGGCCACCGTCTCGGAGACAATGGGCCAGATTTG
>OGPO01002079.1_pt1 | contig 11145 bp, 5 predicted proteins | sample 1553041 | NCBI WGS metagenome assembly OGPO01 (sample SAMEA2580281, study PRJEB22360) | human gut metagenome | biome: human gut; feature: human-associated habitat; material: faeces | place: Denmark | collected 2008/2010 | reverse complement strand
TGGGTATAGATTCTCAAAACGACTGCTTCCGTATCCTCAAATAGCTTCGCAATATAGGTTTGTAAAGATGGTGCCGATATATGATAATGGAAATATACTATTTTACAATCGGGAAATGCTCGGAATATAGTAAAAGCAAAAGCGTACAGAAAAAAGTATAGAAGTATTATGAAAGAACCTGTCAAGGTTACTGTTTCGTATGATTTCGTATGATACGAGCAAGTCCCAGACAGGTTCTTTTAATAAGTTGATGATCCGATAAGTTTTCTCTACAAATTCTGCGCGATGTGGATGCTCAAGTTCGTATAGCACATCTTTTCTTTCGGCGCAGTTCCGTATGCCAGATAGCGGAACAGGATCTCAAGTGGCATTTCTCCCTGCTTTTCCGGTTCCTGACAGATCGTTGCGGAGATGATCCCCTGATCGATCATCGGGATCTGCCGGGCGACAAGGTCGTTGGTGATGATCCGGACTTGATGATTCTTATCGGCGCGGCAGATCGCTTCACAGATTCCATAATCCGCCGGATTTACAACATAGACGATATTCACGTCGGGAAATATTCGGAACATTTCCTGCGCCGATAGAAAATTATCGATCTGATTTGCGCTGATCGGACGGATATCTAAGATCTTCATATCCGGATAGCGGTCAGCCGCCTCTTTTTTGAAACCGCGGATACGGTCGGTGTGGCTTGGGATTCCCTCGCTTCCCTCGGAATAAATACAGACGCGGGCGTGTTCCTTTCCGAGCAGGGCGCTTAAACCGGCGGCAAGCCGCCCGGAATCGATATAATTGCAGCCGACATATGCGAGGCAATTCCTGACCTCGGATAAACCGTTATAAAATACAAACGGAATATTCCGGTCCTTTAAAGTATGGAACAGGGAAGAGGTGTCTAACCCACGGAATCCGGGCATGATCACACCGTCAATTTCTTCTTCGGAAAGCATGGTATCAAAAGAAGAAAAAAAGTGTGCGGCAGTGGATTCGGTCAGTACTTTGAAGAGAACATGTACGCCGTATTGTTTGAGTTCTTCAGCCTTTTTCATGGCAGCCTTTTTAATATCCAGATAAAAAGGATGATCCTTGTCATCCGGGATCAAAAAGCCAAGTTTTAATTTCTTTTTTCGGATGGCAAGTCCCTGGGCAGCATGATTTGGTTTATAATCCAGTTCTTTCATCACGTCCAGGATCCGGGCTTTCGTCTCGGGACTGACCATTCCCCGGTCATGCAGGACACGGTCTACGGTTCCGATCGAAACTCCGGCTTCCCGTGCGATATCTTTGATGGTAGCCATATAATCCCCCACTCTCTTTTGAATATGTTAAAAGTTTATCTTTTTTTTAGAATCCTGTCAATCTGAAAATGTGACGGAAAATGTGTTCGTACACGGCTTCGGAAACCAGCAATTCTGTTGCTTGGATAAAAAGAAATTGTACAAAACAAACAAAAATAAAAAAGATTTGACGAATATATTGACTGAAAAAACAATATAGTTTTATGATTAATACACACGGTAACGTACACGGAAATGAAACGAGAGATGAAGGAGATGTTTCGTGACGTTCAAAGATAAGGAAAAGAAAAAGGAGGATGTGACAACATGAGAGCAACGAAGGAATACCGTCTGAAAGTGACCGAGGAAGCGCAGAAGATCGTGGATCAGCTGACATTGGAGCAGAAAGTCTCATTGATGAGCGGGAGCATTGTGGATCTGAATAAAGTGACACAGGAGCAGATCATGGAAATGATGGGCGGAATGCTCAGTGATGACAATCACTACAATATGACTCCATATCCGGCGGGGGGATTGGAGGAACATAATGTACCGCCGATGCTGTTTGTAGACGGACCAAGAGGAGTTGTCTGTGGAACTGGAAAATCAACCTGTTTCCCGGTATCGATGGCGCGAGGCGCAACATTTTCACCGGAACTGGAAGAGAAAGTCGGAAATTGTATCGGACGTGAAGTGCGTGCATTCGGCGGAAATCTGTTTGCAGGCGTGTGTATCAACCTGCCGTACAATCCGGGATGGGGACGTAGTCAGGAGACGTACGGAGAGGAGACCTATCAGGTCGGAAAAATGGGCGCGGCGCTTGTCAAAGGTGTGCAGGATGAAGATGTTATGGCATGTGTCAAGCACTATGCATTTAACGATATGGAAAATGCACGTTTCAAATGTAGCGTGACCTGCGACCAGAGAACGGAGCAGGAAGTATATCTGCCTCATTTTAAAGACTGTATCGATGCCGGAGCTGCAAGTGTGATGAGCGCGTATAACCGCTATAATGGCGTGCAGTGCGGACATCATAAATATCTGCTTTCCCAGGTGCTGAAAAAAGAATGGGATTTCGACGGATTTGTAATGTCGGATTTCTGCTGGGGCGTTCTGGATACGGTGGAAGCTGCCAACGGCGGACAGGACATGGAGATGATGTGGACACAGTATTTTGGCGAACGTCTTGTAAAAGCGGTGCAGGACGGATTTGTTCCGGAAGAGCGTATCAATGACGCGGCGCTTCGTATCGTGCGGACAATCCTGGCGTTTGATAAAGATCACAAAGAATACGATATGTCCGTAGTAGGCTGTCCGGAACATATCGCAGTGGCGAAAGAAGTTGCGGAAAAAGCAATCACATTGATTAAAAACGACGGCGTTCTTCCGCTGAAACGGGAAGAGACAAAGAAATTGGCGCTGATCGGGAAGCTTGCCAATACGGCGATTATCGGAGATCATGGTTCCAGCTGGGTACGTCCTCCATATGTTGTAACTCCGGAAGACGGACTCAAGAAAGCAAATGCAGAATGTGAAGTGATCTTTGATGACGGTTCAGATTTGGAGCGGGCAAAGAAATTGGCGGCGGAGAGCGACGCAGTCGTATTTGTTGTCGGATACAATTATGATGATGAGGGCGAATTTATTTCCGGAGATCAGGCGTCGAACTATACCGGAGCAATGGGCGGCGACCGGAAGAGAAGTCTGGGACTCCATGAAGACGAAATCAAACTGCTTCAGGAAGTCGGACCGGTCAATGAAAAGTCTGCGGCAGTTCTTGTCGGAGGAAATATGATCATGATGACCGAATGGTACGACAAGGTTAATGCTGTGATCATGGCGTACTATCCGGGTATGGAGGGAGGCACTGCTCTGGCAGAGATCATTTACGGAGACGTGAATCCATCCGGAAAGCTTCCATACGTCGTACCATATTCCGAGGACGATCTCCCGCATGTAGACTGGGAGGCGACTGATCAGTATTACGAATATTATCATGGCTATACACGACTGGAGAAAAACGGTGTGAAACCACTCGTGCCATACGGATTCGGACTGAGCTATACGACATTTGATATTACAGATCCGAAAGCGGTCGTAGACGGGGATGAACTGAAAGTGACGGCAAAAGTGAAAAATACCGGAGCGATGGACGGTGATGAAGTCGTACAGGTGTATGTCGGATTTGAAAATTCCGCAGTGGACCGTCCGGTGAAACAGCTTCGTGGATTCCGGAGAGTTTCCGTGAAAGCCGGGGAAGAAAAAGAAGTTGAGATCACCACTCCGCTGGAGAAACTGAAATGGTATGATCCGGTTTATCGTGAATGGAAGCTCGAGAAAATGGAATATCCGGTCTATGTTGGTTCCAGTGCCGCCGAAGAAGATCTGGTGAAGACGGCTGTTACTATTTCATAGACATTTCGGGCAGTGATAAAACAGGTTGAATTTGGTTACAGGTTTCATAGGCGGACAGTTGATTTTGGGTATTTTGTAAAAGGTGCTGTAATTATATAATAAATACAAGTGATTCGTGAACGAAATACACAAAACAATGAGAGCGAGAAAGGAGTTACGAATGGAAGAGAGAAAGTATTTGAAATGGTACAACAAAGTCGGGTATGGGTCAGGAGACTTGGCGGCAAACTGTATTTACGGACTTCTGACAAGTTTCGTTATGATCTATCTGACCGACACAGTAGGATTGAATGCGGGAATCATCGGAACATTGATCATGTTCTCCAAATTTGCAGATGGAATCACAGACGTCTTCTTTGGAAACCTGATCGACAAGACAAAGAGCAAGATGGGGAAAGCGCGCCCGTGGATGTTGTATGCGCAGATCGGTAACTGTATCTGTCTTGTCGCAGTATTTGCTATTCCGTCAAGTCTCGGAAAGACTGCGCAGTATGCTTATTTCTTTATTGCATACACATTGTTGAACGCAGTGTTCTATACCGCGAACAATATTGCATATGCATCACTGACATCGCTGATCACAAAGAATGGTAATGAACGTGTGCAGATGGGATCGATCCGTTTTATGTTCTCACTTGCAACCAACATCATCGTACAGTCGATCACCGTTGGTCTTGTTACAAACTTCGGCGGCGGAGCAAAGGGATGGAGAACCGTAGCATTTATCTATGCGATCATCGCATTTATTGTGAATGCAATTTCCGTATTTTCTGTGAAAGAACTTCCGCCGGAAGAAAACGAAACAGAAAGCGGACAGGGAAACGAAGAAAAGATTTCTTTCCTGGAATCTATGAAGCTTTTGCTTTCCAACAAATATTTCCTGATGATCGCAGCGTTTTATATTCTGACTTATGTGCAGACAGGTATCGCAGGAATCGGTATTTATTATATGACATATGTCTTGGGAAATCCGGCATTGCTTGGTACGTTCTCAATGGCACAGATGCTCCCGATGGTGATCGGTCTTGCATTTACACCGGCATTGGTGAAAAAGTTCAAAGGAATGTATAAAGTGAACTTAACAGGTTATTGTCTCGCGGCAGTAATCCGCATCGGAATTATCATCCGGCTCGCGGCAGTATTCCGTATCGGATTCATCATCGGCGGTTATATGGGAAATATCCCGCTCATGCTCGGAAGTTCCGTGCTTGCAGGATTCTGTACAAGCCCGGCGACCGGAGACATCAACGCGCTGATCTCCGCAACATCCGATTACACGGTACGTACGACAGGAAAACATATCGAGGGCGCGATGTTCTCTTGTTCTTCTCTCGGAATCAAAGTCGGCGGCGGAATCGGATCTGCGATTTCCGGACTGCTTCTTTCCGCAAGCGGATATGTAGCAGGCGCGGCACAGCAGTCAGCTTCTACAATTAACATGCTGAACTTCATGTATCTGTGGTTCCCGATGATCTCGATCGTGCTGATCGCAGTGATCATGTACTTCCTGAAAGTCGAGAAAGCAAATGCAGACTGGGATGCGGCACATGGTGTAAAGTAAAATTTACATAACAACAAAAGAAAAGGAATGGAACTTCTGATGCGGGTCGTGGTTTCATTCCTTTTCTTTTGTAAATTGGTGTTGTGCCGGGACTATGACCGGGGGCGGAGACGCTTCCGGTAATCCAGAGGCGTTTCTCCAAAGGCGTTTTTAAACAGGCGGTAGAAGTGGCTGCGATTGGAAAAACCAAGTTCTTCGATGATCGAGGAAATACTTTTATCCGTGTTGGAGAGAAGCTGGCGGGCTTCCTCAAGGTAGATGGACTGTCCGTATTCGAGGATCGTCTTTCCGGTCTGTTTTTTTACGATCCGGTTTAAATATTCACCATTGTAATGCAGAAGCATTTCCAATTCCTCGCGTGTGCATCGTCCGTGACTGGAGCGCATGATATGGGAAATCTTGCTGAACAGATATTCCTGTCCCTGCGAATGAGAGTGGATCCGGTTGATGCTGAACAGATCCGGATCTCCGAGCAGCCGGAGCAGTCTGGCAAATACGGCTTTCACCAAAAAGGAAGAGCCGAAATCCCAGTTGATCGTCTCCAGGATCAATGTGTTAAAAAGTGCGGACAGGCGGTCTAAAATATCGTCCGCGGGGATCATCGGAAAACAGTCAAGGTAGATCTTGTCAAATTTCAGCGTTTCATTTTGGCTGTCGGCAATGAGCTGGAAGATCAGATTTTCTTCGTCCGGATGTTCGGCATGCGCTCGGATTTCTGTATAGTCGGCGAGAAGATCGGCGGTAAAATCATCCCGGAGCATCAAAAAGACCGCTTGGAAATCACCGGAAAACTCTTCACAGTGCCGGATATTTTTATTCATGATGCAGCATTGCCCGGCTTCATAAGTAAAGACTTGGTTTCCGACATGATTGGTGACGGAACCGGAGAGAACATACATAAATTCAATGCAGGAATGCTGATGCTGCGGACGCGGGCTTAAAGCGGCGGCAGAGACTGTGCCAAATTCGATATTGTGATAATTGTCGGGCGAGAACTGGTAGATATTGCATAGATCGTCAGTTTCGCGGCATGTCTCGAACATAACGGCAAAAGGGGAAGAAATCTCATAAAATTGGAGATCCTGCTCTTTCGTGTCGGTGATGATCAACGGATTAAAAGAAGATTCGATCTTTGATTTTTCTTCCGGAGTAATATGGTGGAATGTGTCTTTTGCCATGGCAGATATCAGGTCCTTTCGAGGTTGGATTTGGTTACAACTTTCGGCGGGCAGGTCGGCTTTCGCCATTGAGGGAGCTACGCCGAAAAATTATAATAAAGAATAGTTACAGTATACACGAATAGGAGAAAAGAAGAAAGTCAAAAAGGTAAATAAGAAGGGAGAGTTCAGACATGTTAAGAACAAAGATCAATGACAACTGGCAGCTTGCAAAAGGAGGAACTTCCATGATGTCCGCGCTTCAAGGCGGACTGGAATTTGAGACGATCAACCTGCCGCACGACGCGATGGTGCATGAAGAGCGGACGCCGGATACGGAAAACGGAACTCAGACAGGTTATTGGCCGGGCGGACTTTATACATATACAAAGAAGCTGCATGCACCGGAGGAGTGGAGAGACAAGACGGCGATCCTGGAATTTGAGGGCGTATACATGACCGCGATGGTTTATGTGAACGGAAATCTGGCAGCGACGAATCTGCACGGATATTCCAATTTCTATGTGGTTTTGGACAAATATCTGGAATATGGTCAGGAAAATGAGATTAAAGTAGTTGCAGACAACGCATCCGAGAAAAATTCCCGCTGGTATTCGGGAAGCGGAATTTACCGGAACGTCAACCTGCTGATCGGCGGAAGGATCCACATTCCGGCAGACGGCGTGAAGATCACAACACCATCTGTGGCAAAAGATGCGTCCACTGTAGAAGTTGCCACGACAGTTAAAAATCTGACAAGAGCAAAAGAGAAGATCACCGTGGAGGTGCTGATCACGCATGCCGGTGTGGTTTATGGGAAAGACGTTGTCGGAGTGACGATGTACAAAGAGGCGGAAGAGACGGTGCGCCAGACGATCTGTATCGAAAAAGCAAGATTGTGGAGTCCGGATGATCCGTTCTTATATGAATGTGTAGTGAATGTTTATGCAGGAAAGGAAAAACTTGACGAAGTACATGAGCCGCTTGGTATCCGCAAACTGGAACTGGATGCGCAGCATGGACTCCGCATCAACGGAGAGCAGGTAAAACTGCGCGGAACCTGCATCCATCACGACAACGGAATCATTGGCGCCGCAACGTTGGAGAAAGCGGAAGAGAGACGCTGCCGTCAGATGAAAGAAGCCGGATTCAACAGTATCAGAAGTTCTCATCATCCGATGAGCAAGGCGATGCTGGATGCGTGCGATAAATACGGAGTCCTCGTAATGGATGAATTGACGGATATGTGGACGAATCATAAGAATGCAAATGATTTTGCGCTTCATTTCTTAGATTGTATGGATACGGAGATCAAACGCATGGTGGCAAAAGATTATAATCATCCTTGTGTGATTTTGTATTCAACCGGAAATGAGATTCCGGACATGGGTACGGAAAGAGGCGCACAGTTGAACCGTCATATGTGCAATCTGATCCATGAGCTGGATCCGAACAGATTTACGACAAATGCGATCAACGGGCTTCTGGCGCTGGGACCGAAGATGGGGATCGTGATCCGGGAATTGATGGAGGCACAGAAGAAACAGGCGGAAGCATCCGGTGAGAGTGGCGAAGAGGGCGCGAATGCTCTGAACGGAATGATGGCGCTGATGACCGGAGAGAGCGGCGATGCGGTTGCGTGCCATCCGCTGATGACAGAAAGTATTGCGGAATCTTCCGAGGCAATGGATATTATCGGACTGAACTATCTGACCGGACGGCATGTGCTGGAAAAAGAGCTCCATCCGAACAAGACTGTGCTTGGTACGGAGACGTTCCCGGCGGATATTGTGAGATTATGGGATATTGTAAAGAATAATGATCATGTGCTTGGCGATTACACATGGACCGGTTACGATTATCTCGGCGAAGCAGGATGCGGTGTGTTCTACTATGACGGAACACAGAACTTTGCCGGCGTATATCCGGACCGTACCGCTTATATCGGGGATATCAACCTGATCGGATACCGCCGCCCGATCAGCTATCTGCGCGAGATCGTTTTCGGACTTCGCAAAGCGCCTTATATTGCAGTAGAGCGCGTGGATAAATATGGAATGCCGCATTCGCTTACCGCATGGATGTTCAAGGATAATGTGGCAAGCTGGACGTGGCCGGGATACGAGGGCAAACCTGCCAATGTGGATGTTTACAGTGAAGCGGATGAGGTGGAATTGTTCCTGAACGGAAAATCCCTCGGAAGAAAACCGGCAGGCGAGGCAAATGGATTTACGGCAACATATGAGATCACATATGAGCCGGGCGAACTGCTTGCAGTCAGCTACCGGGATGGCGAAGAGACCGGAAGAGACGTGCTGTACACGGCAAAAGACGAAGTGCAGATGCAGGTGGACTGCGAGGGCGAAGTGCTGAAAGCGGACGGTGAAGATCTGGCATTTGTTACAGTGAAGCTGACCGATGATAAAGGCGTGGAAAATCTGTTCGCACAAAAAGAGATCATAGTGACCGTAGAGGGAGCCGGAACTTTGCAGGGATTCGGAAACGCAGATCCGAGAGCGATCGGAAGCTACGACGATACGACATGGAACACGTTTGACGGCTATGTGATGGCAGTCGTTCGTGCAGGAAAAGAAGCCGGAACGATCAAAGTCAGATTTGAAGCCGAGGGATGCGAAAGCAGAGAAATTGAGATCCAGGTGCGTTAGGCGGGAATTGAAGATGAGGGAGGCGTTTTATGAGAAAACAAAAATTCAATGACAACTGGATTTTCCGGACAGGCGGAGGAAGCTCTCTGGAAGCGTTGGCAGGCGGAGACAGGGCTGGGAAAATGGTGACGCTGCCGCATGACGCGTCGATCGGAAAAGAGCGGAATCCGGAAGAATCGAACGGAAGCGGAAACGGATTTTTCCGGGAAGAGAATTACAACTATACAAAAGAATTTGAATTAGACCCAAAAGACAAGGGGAAAAATATTTACTTTGAATTTGAGGGCGTCTATCAGAATGCATTTGTCTACATCAATCATGCATTTGCGGGAAAATGTCCGTATGGTTACGGCAATTTTTATATTGACGCCACAAAATTTGTACGGTTTGATCGGAAAAATGAGCTTAAGGTCATTGTGAAGAACGGCGTACCAAGCGGACGGTGGTATACCGGCGGAGGAATCTACCGTGACGTCAATCTGATGATCGCCGACCGTCTGCATCTGGCGGCGGACAGTGTACATTTGGCGGCAGTGGATGTGGAGGAAGATCAGGCGGTGATCCGCGCGGCGGCAACGATCGCTTATACCGGAATCGGAGTGCGTGACGTGCAGTTTTTTATCCGGCTTTTGGATGCGGATGGAAATGTGGCGGCGGAATCGGTGATGCCGGTGACTGTGGAAGAATATACAGAGCGGGAATACCTCCAGAAACTTTATGTGGATCAGCCGAAGCAGTGGGATGAGGAACATCCGTATTTGTATACGTATCAGGCAGTTATCAAAGAGGGAGAGAACATTCTGGATGAAGAAGAGGGAACGTTCGGAATCCGCAAGCTCCAGTTGGACAGAAAACACGGACTTCGCGTTAACGGAAAAGTTGTTAATCTGCGCGGCGGATGTATCCACCATGATAATGGTGTGACCGGGACCGCCGAGTTCGCACATACGGCGGAGTTCCGTGTGAGAAAATTAAAAGAAGCCGGATACAATGCGATCCGAAGTTCTCACTATCCGATGAGCCGGAGACTTCTGGAAGCATGTGATAAATTCGGAATGTATGTGATGGATGAGTTTTCCGATGTGTGGACGACGACAAAAGTGGACTTTGATTACGGTACGCACATGGCGGAATGGTGGGAGCATGATATCACCAATCTGGTGAAGAAAGACTACAATCATCCGTGCGTCATTATGTATTCGATTGGAAATGAGATTCCGGAGACCGGAAACAAATTTGATACACAGTGGGGAAAGAAGCTTGCGGATAAATTGCGCAGTCTCGACGACAGCCGTTATGTGACGAACAGTCTGAACCTGATGCTGAGTATCATGGATCGTTTGGGCGAAATGAAAGAACAGATGGCAGCGCAGGCGGAAGCAAAAGCAAATGCAAAAGATACCGAAGGCAAAGATCTTCGAGAAAATTCAGAGATCAACAGTATGATGAGCAGCATGGGGGATATGATGAACATGCTGATCGGCAGTGAGATCGCAGGAAAGGCGACGGAGGAAGCTTTTGCTCAGGTGGATATTGCTGGATATAACTATGCGCAATGTCGTTATGAACCGGATGCAAAGCGTTATCCGAACCGGATCATCGTAGGTTCGGAGACATTTCCGAAAGATCTGGATGAGAACTGGGAGCTAGTTGAAAAACATCCGTATGTGATCGGAGATTTTTCATGGACTGCATGGGATTATCTCGGAGAAGCAGGAATCGGAAAAATCTTGTATGAGGAACAGCCGGGAATGGGATTTTATGCGCCGTATCCGTATAAGGCGGCATATTGCGGAGACTTAAACCTGCTCGGTGACAGACGTCCGGTTTCTTATTGGAGAGAAATGATCTGGGGACTGCAAAAAGCGCCGTATCTTAGTGTGCAGCTTCCGCAGTATTATGGCATCACCCCGCAGATGACAAACTGGAGTATGACAAATGCCGTCCGAAGCTGGAACTGGAACGGGTACGAGGGAAAACCGGCGGTCGTGGAAGTTTACACTGACGCAGAGGAAGCGGAACTGTATATCAACGGTGAGCTGAAAGAACGGAAAGTTGTAGGCGAA
>OGPO01002076.1_pt1 | contig 11153 bp, 5 predicted proteins | sample 1553041 | NCBI WGS metagenome assembly OGPO01 (sample SAMEA2580281, study PRJEB22360) | human gut metagenome | biome: human gut; feature: human-associated habitat; material: faeces | place: Denmark | collected 2008/2010 | reverse complement strand
AAATAGTGTGATTAAAAAAATCCCACAAGATTTTCAATTGATCCTAGTGACTATGTTTTTATGTTACATACTATCTATCGTAATTGCTCCTATCGGCCTTGTGATCTTATATTATGCCAACAACAAACAGGCCAAATTAGCTGAGGCTCAAGCTCAACAGGAAGCTTATGAGCAGCAAGTAGCTCAAGAGCAAGCCATGGCCCAAGCCCAAGCTCAGGCTGATATGCAAGCTCAAGCATTTATCAAAGCTATGCAAGAGCAACAGCAGCAACAAAACCAATTAAATAATCAGACTCCAAACAATTAGTAGCTTCTCTTTCTTTACGGTTAAAGATGACACTATAGAATGGCTTCAATCCCTATCCTCCCTAAGGATGGGGATTTTTATTGCCTAAAAATAGGCAACAGTATTGTCAGGCAGAGTAATTAATGTTTACTTTTAGCAATTTCTTATTTGAAAGCGAGATATACCTAAGATACTGCCAGTAAACCTATCATCTTGCCACCAGACTACTATTTAAAATGCATTGCCTCTTCTAAAAGAAAAGAATGCATAGCCATAAAGCCAACTCCAGCCTCATGTCTTTCTTGATAAGCAATCAGAGCTTAAACGGCTAACAATACGAAGATTTCTCTACCCTAATAAGCATAAACCACAACACCTTGCAGAAGAACTATATTGCTAACAGCAGTGCCTATAAGGGATGTGACCTCATCCACCCACTAAAGTGATTATGGCTAAATTAGAACTTGCAAAAGTTAGAGTGAAGCTCTGAGGAGTAATACTTTTTACTGCTAACGACACAAAAACAGTAAGCTCTTAAACGAATGCTTTTAGTTTTGCCTGGAAAAAGACATAAAGAAGGAGGTATGACACTGCAGGTATGTATTGCAAGTGCTCTAAGATGCATGCAATCAAAATAAGAAGAAACACAAGAAGGAGAGGCAAAAGCTGTCTACCTTATCTAACAACTTTGCTAATGCTCCTAAAAACAAAAGCCAAGGTACGCTCGAGGGCTTAAACTGCCTTGATGTGCCTTGGCTTTTTGGAGGGTTGCTCTAACTTAAGAGCACATGTGCGCCCATGCGCAAGGGCGCACAGGCGCATAAGCGCCTGCGCTTGCGCTGGGGCTAGGCCCAAGGTATGGCTTTAGAAATAATGCTCCATAAGCCATTTTGGGCTGAGGTTAAAGGAGTTAGAGTAAAGATACCGTAAGAGGTGGCTTGCTCGTAACGCTGGGCTAACTTAGAGTTGCCCAAGCGCCAGATTGGGTTTGGATTTCTAGAACTTCTGCCTTGTAAAATCCATACCATTTTCGGAGCACGATCCTCATGGGCTACTGCCATCTCTTGTGAGTATTTACGTATTACCTCTTGTAAGTGATTATTTACAATACTGCCATGAGAGGAAAACTTAGCATCAAAAATCAAATAGTTTTCCCTGCCTTGACCATCTTCAAACTTTAGAACAAAGTCTGGAGTGTAATAATCACCGCCTTGTTTAAAGGTAGCTGTGGTTCTAAATAGCTTCATGCCATTAAAGAACTCCTCAGAGGAGATAACTGGCTGATAATACAAAGTGGCGGTTATATTATCTTTGTGCATGATAAAGGTATTAGGTAAATTAACCTCATCAGCATACAGACCGTCATTAACCTCGTATTTATAATGGAATACTGAACTACTATCATCTTCCATCACATAGCCATGCTCACTTAAAAGTTTAATAAGAGCAATTAAGCAATAAAACTCAAACAATCTATCAAGAGTCTGAACTTGCAATAACAGCTTATCTTTTTCTAAGTTGAAGTTTCCGTACTCAAACCACTTAATAATCATGGCAAAAACATGAGTATAAGGTTTAATTTCCTGAAAGATCTTAGATTTGCGGGGCAGAGCATTTAACGAATGCACACTAACGGTAAATAACGATAAATACTGCCGATACAAGCTCACCATAGATTTAATCGCTTCCCCTAATCTTAAGAGTAAGGAAGAGCGACAATAATCTACATAAACCGAACTACCACTAAGCGCAGGCACGCAGTACTCATCAGGCAAGCTATTTCTTGACAGTTGTAGCTTTTGCTCTTGTTCACTTACTTGATTTTCAAACTCGCTAAAAGTTAATTGAGCATGATTCAACACTGTGAACAGAAAGCCAACCACTATCTGATTTTCGTAAATATCATAACTTTTACTATTTACTTGAGAGTGAATTTTAAGCGGTAAATAGTATTTGTTATTGTATTTAAAGCCACCTGAGGGTACTTGTGATAATTGATCTGCATTTTGCATTAACCAATTAAAGCTTTGCTCATCAATAGACTTTACATTGTTATAAGGAACTAATACGCCCTTCTTTTGTAAACTATGTTTACCCATAGATCTAAAATATGGGAAATTACTATGATAGCAACGGCTTATTTCCTCCAAAAGCTCAATATAAGAGCTCATAGAGCGATAAGCATAATTATCTAAATTGCTCTCCAATAAATTACGCTTACCTTCACTGACATTACTTTCAAAGAGCCATTTAGAAATTTGATAATCATCAAATTCACTAAGCTCCTTAATCATATAGCCAATATTTTCGGTGTCAGTTTTGTTTTTGCTTATGCAAATTAAAAATCTGCTATAAAACTCAAAAGAGCTATTATCTGATAGTTCTATTACTAAAGATAAAACTACAGAATCAAACAAAAGCAAAAAAGGCTGACCGTTTAACGACCCTCTGCTATTAGGGGATGGAGAAAAAACCAGTACTCCTTTAAAAAATGGGCTGCCATTATCAATGGAGATATCACCTAAATAACCTCCATTCACATAAACACTAGCCTTCTCAACTAAGTGAGTAGGACAGTCTTTAATTTGGGCATTAATGTTATACCAGCCATCTTCTAATACTTTAGGACACTTAGTTAAATCAAGTTCATTAAGCTTAGGTGCACAGGTAGATAAATCTAAAGTCATAGGAGAGGTTAAAAACCTCATACTTTGAGCTATCTGACCAGTAGAGCTCTCAAAACTATTCTCTCCACCAATATAGTTATTTCGCTCAGACATATTTCCATTAGCTGAGCGAGAGACAATATTGGGAGCTGTCTTAATCGTTAGACTGGCTTCATCAAGAGTTAATCGTTCCACACTCTACTCCCCTAGCGGGCAAAGAACTGATAGAAACCCATATTGTTTTTAGCATTTCTTTGCATGCGCATTAAGTGTTTAGCACTAATTGGCATGGACTGTTCTGTGCACTCTTTGGCTAAAGCATCAATCAAGGCTTGGTAGTTTTCACCTGAACCATTAATGCTTGGTAAAATCTTTTGGCATAGAGCATAATCAAGCGGAGCTAAGCTGCTCTCTTTACCTTTAAGATCCATACAGCGACAAGCTACCTTACAATAATTGTGCACCATCTTTAAATTACGAGGAGTAATAGGCATAGCTCCCTTATGGGCGAAAATGTCTTTAATGATCTCCCATTTAGCAGCTACTGCCTCGCTAATAGTATCGCTATCCTTAGGGCCAAAGGCATGGGTCAATGAGCCGTAAGGGATCATATTTTCCACATTAAGCACTAATTCATCATCATCGTAAATTTGATCACTAGTATCAGGCTCTAAATAAATTACCCAGCTACGATCCAAGTAACGAGGAGAAAGCTCTTCTGTAGTATGGTCAAAGTTTACTGTAGCTAAGAAACGTAAATGTTGTGGTAAATGGAATACTCTATTGCCGCCTATAGAAATTTCTCTTTGTGAAGAGGAGCTTAAATCGCAGTTTTTCAAGAAAATGGCCCAATAGTGTTCGATTGGACTTAAATTAGCCTCATCGAGCAGCACAATGTAAGGTGCAACCTCCATTTCATCATAAGGAGCATTCTTGCTACCACATTCTTCTGACATGCACTCAAAAGCATTAAAGGCCTCAACATTGCTCTTTTCCATACTATTGGTTAATGGATTGTAATAACCAATAAAGTCCTTGTGAGAAGTCCATCCTCTTTCTACGGCAATCTCAACAAAACGGCGTGAGCTATCACTACGAGCCAAGCCTAAAGCTTTAGCTAGTAAAATACATAATGAGGTTTTACCTGTACCAGGTTCACCAGCTAAGGTGGTAATAAAGCCCTGATTTAAACAAATGAGATAGTTAGCAATATCATTGTAAGAAACATCTCGATGAGCCTTGTTCTTAATAACATCCAATACTCGTTGGATAATCTCTTTACCAGACAAGCTCTTTTCCAGTAAGGCATGATTAAAGGTAGCACTCTTTTTATGAGACTTAGCTTGGCTGCCATGCCCCTCTAAACTAGTGTTATTAGCCTCTACAGCCTGTCCTGCATTGGCTAATTGGCCGACCTGGCCAATTTGGCCAGCAGCTGCTAAGTTTGTGCCACCTACTAGGCCACCTATGCTACGGACAATTCTGTCATATAGTTGATTGTCAATAATCTTGGCAGCAATATTGGCTCTATCTTGAAATTCAGATATTTTGGACTCAAAGCTGGACTCAATAATGGCATTATCTTTTTGCTTTTGTGCAATTTGATGCTCAAGATCACCCACTTCTTTCTTGAGTACGCCAACTGATTGATTTAAATCTAGTTGTTCTTGCTTGAGTTCCTCAACATTACAATACAGCTCATCCTTATCTTTAAGCTGCTTGTTTTCTTGCTCTAAAAGCTCGTTTTTCTCAGTAAGCTCAGCAATCTTTAAGAAGTCTAAACTTATAGAATCGACCTTCTCTAAAACAGAGTTTTCAAATTCCTTGGTAAATTCTTTACTAGGAGTGCCAATAACACTATCAGTTGCATTAGCTGATGAATCTTGATAACTATCAAGACCGTCTAACAAATTGCCAGAAGAATTTGAACCATGAGAGAGCTTTTCACGGCTAAATAAATTGTTTAGCTGATCTTTTAAAGATTTAGGCTTTACGACATCTTTTGACTTATCGAGCTCATTTAAATCATCATAGACAGTGACACCAGCTTCCTTGGCAAAGAGGCTACTAAAGCTTTCTTGCTCGTCTACTACTTTAGTTGCAAGCTTTTTCACCTGCTCATATTTATGATTAGCCTCGTCAACTTTTTCTTGTTCAAGAGAAAGTAACTGCCTCATGCCACTTTCTAAGCTTGGATCGTTAAAAATAGCGGCTAAGTTATTCTTAAATATAAGTTGATTTACTGTAGCCTGCTTAGCTAAGCTCTTGAGTTTATCTAAACGAGAAATAGTGATGTTATTAATTTCTTGAGTATTGCCAATCTTAGAAATTAATGCACGTACTTTCTCAAGTAGATCTTCGTCATAACCATACTCAGACCTCATTAAATCTACAAATATATCAATAATAACTTGGTCTGATACCCAGTCATAGGTATGTGATTTTTTTTCTGGAGATACAATTCTATCTTTTGGTACTAAAACAGCACAAGATCTGCTGGATTGATCTTTAACATCAATGATATTGTCATCAATCTCAAATTCTGAGTACTCTCCAACTAAATAGTCATTGGTCTCTAATGCTGACAATAACAAATCTTTACCATTACTGTCCCTTTTAAAGTCAAATGGGCCATATATTTTGTAATTATCTTGAACTAAGATCTGATTGGTATAAATGAAGTCACTAACGTCCTTTAGTCTACGTGTTTTATCAATGACACTAAAAGGCTGATAAGAACTAAGAATCTGATATAAACCAAGTCCTTTAAATTCCTCAATCCAAATTTCAGATCTTGCCTTACCAAACTCAGGATTAAATCTAAAAGCATAAAGATTGCTACCACGAATATTGGTAGTAGGTTCACCATTAATTCTAATGGTAACTACATCACCATAACCCTCTAAAATTTTCTGGACAGTAAAGCCACCATATAAACGAGCCTCAAAACAGCCTCTAGTAGGGAAGTCATCCGAGTCAATACGCTCCAAACCATCTTTGGTTACTAAGAAGTTTGGATAAACGTAGATTAATGAATTTTCTTCATAACCAAAGTTTCGATTAAAGCTAATGGTGGCAATTATGTCTTTGCCCTGATATTTACTTAAGCTCATTAATCATCTCCAAATAAAATTGCCCAATATTAAATATACATATTTTTAATATTTGACAGTTGGCAAATAATTACCCAACAGCCTATTGGTAACATTTGTAATTGCAATTACGTAGCTATCAATAGCCTGAAAGGTTAATAAGAAGTTACACTTTCCTTTGCCCAGAAAACTTTATCTTTTTTGATAAAAGACCTTCCTGAACACTGCATGCTAAAGTAACCTATAAACAACAAATTTTAGTAAAAGACCATATATATCTTGTTTTCACGTAACAAGACTAGAGGCTAACCTATTGTTAGTGAACCTATAAGATTTGTTGACCAATATGATATATAAGGCAAATCTATTTCGAGGTTACTTTAGTATGTAGAGTTCAGGACCTTGGGCTTAAAAAAATGATAAAAACCACTTACCAATGTCAGTTGTTAACTAGAACTCAAATAACTATATATTTAATCAACAAATTTCGCACTACTTTAGCCATAAATTTTTGAAATTTTCCCTCCAGCTAACAGGCTCCTTGATAAGCAAGCTCATAAAAGTCAGCAACCCAGCCTAACTTTGAAATATCAACCAAACCAAATTTGCCTAAAAGTTATCCAGCCTGTCACCAAACTAACCTACCACTCAATATGAGTTGATACTGTTCTTTCTACCAGCCGCATAGCTAAGCAATTTAGGTTCTATTTGATAAATCTTGTGCTTTTAATAAGGCTGTGCTTATTTTTAAGATTCCCGTTTTTATGACCTTTATCAAAATTTTTTATTAATTTAATTAATGAATTACTTGATAAAAATTGTTTTTGTTGTATCATGTACTGCCATACTAGTCTATCTAGAATCTTTAAAAATTTTCGATTTATTTGCTATTGCCAAGAACATGCCTAGTTTTACTATGCTGAAAAAATGAATATTGGGAGACGTTCATTTTATGTTGTTTAAAGCTTTTTCTAAGGCTCTACTAGCCTATTGTAGTATTGTTGGTCTACTATGTTTTAATCCAGCTCAAGCTCAAAAACTACCTCTTGAGGGCTATGTCCTTGATGTGGGCTTATCCCCAATTCCTCCTTTTGTAATGATCAAGGGTCAATTTACTGATGTATCAGGCATTGATGTTGATATTATTAGAGAGCTCCAGCGTCGTACTGGCTTTACTTTAAACCATAATCGCTTCCACATGATGAGCTTAGTTGACTTGATCGACAGCGGCAAACAAGGTGCTTTAGATATTTGCGCCTCAGGCCTTGTTATTAACAAATCATATAGTCAGCACTTTACTGTTTCTCCAACTACCTATCGTTCTAAGTATGTGGTGGTAGTTCCATCTAACTCTACTATTACTAATCGTGACGATTTAGTAGGCAAAACTTTAGTAGCTGAAGACGGCACTAACCCAATAGCTTTACTACCTCAAAACATTGCCTCTCAAGTCAATGTCATTAACCAACATACAACGTTTATGACCTTTTATGCCGTTGCTGCTGGAGAGGCTGATGCCATGTTAGCAGAAGAGCCTATGGCAACTGATGTTGTTGACGATTGGGCCAAGGGCAAGCTTAAAGTTGCTTACACCGTTAAAAACTCAGATCGTAATATTGCTATGTTGTTTAAAAAAGGCACTTATGAGACCAAGGTTCTCTACGAGACCTTTGAACAAATGCTCTCTGACGGCACCATCGAAAACATCATTCATAAGTATGCTCCAGATTATGATTTCCCAGAGGATCTCAAGTCCCAAAGCAGTCAATTAGCCAACAACGCCGCTTTATAAATATAAGGTCTTAAGTCTACGGCTTTTACCATTTGAGCCTGTACACCTAACCTGCAACAACAAATAAAACCTCAAAAGTCCTGTTTGGTTTGACCATCAGGACTTTTTTGTCTTGAATCCTACCTTATCCACCAGCTCTTTGCATAAACATCAATCCTACCGCCACCGCCACCACTTCCTCTCTAAACTAAGCCAAAAGCCCTTTACCTCTCACCACTACAACGCAACAGGAACAGCTCAGCACAATGCAGTGCAGCACTACAAGCATAGCCGAAGCAGAAAGCTAAGAGAAAACCTCAAACGCCGTGAATACATTACTGTGTAGTGCGGCGCAGCACAATGCAGTGCAGTGCATCGTAGTGCTTATAGGGCTGATCGTATGATTTAAAGAATAGCTGTTGGGAGCTAGGCGAAGAGATTGGTTGGTAGATGAGATTTGGGCTATTAGCTTGCTTGTATGACATTTAAGGTTACACACATTATTTAGATTTTGGCTTATTTATAGCTTTTCATCTGATGCAGCAAGTATGGGCATGACACAGATTAAAATGTGATATTTGTCACATTAGCGCAATGGGTGTATGATGAACTTATATCTAGATATACATGCTTATTTATTCATTTATGCCTAGTGGATACACACTGACAACACCTTTTCCAATCTAGGCCCTTCTAAATACTTATGTCCCATCATTGTCCAAACGATGTGCGATATAGGTATAAGAGTATTCTTTGTATGCTGCTAAAAAATGTTGGCAAGTCATTACTTGCAAGTTTCCTTATCTCTACTAGTCTCTCTAGTTTTAATAGTGCCTGCGCTCAGGAACAAAAGCTTCCTTTAGAGGGCCACGTCTTAGAAGTTGGCGTATCGCCTGTCACTCCTTTTGTCATTATTAATGGCAAATTTACTGATTTATCAGGAATTGATGTTGATATTATTAGAGAATTACAACGCCGTACTGGCTTTACCTTAAGCCATGATCGTTTCCATATCATGGGATTAGACGAGCTCCTAGAACTAGGACAGCAAGGCGATCTTGATATTTGCGCCTCTGCCATTACTTTTTCACCAGAAAATGCCAAGAACTTTATGCAATCTCCTGCTACCTTCCGCTCTAATTATGTTCTTGTAGCCAGACCTGGCTCTGATATTAAAAGCTGTGAAAACCTACAAGGTCGCAATTTTGCCGCCGAAGATGGAACAGATCTCTATGATCTCATGCCTAAAAACATAGCAGATCAGGTCAACGTCATTCACGAGCATACTTCTTTTATGCTTATGTATAGTGTCGCCTCAGGTCAGGCTGATGCTTTAATTACAGAAAAGCCTTTGGCGCTTAATGCTATTAACAATTGGGCTAAGGACAAATTACAAATCATTCGTGATGTTAAAGATTCAGAACGTACAGTAGGCATGCTCTTTAAAAAGGGCACTTATGAGAGCCAAGTTTTGTATGAAACTTTTGAACAAATGCAAATGGACGGCACTATTAAAAACATTGTTCATAAATACCTGCCTAACTACGAATTTCCTAAGGATTTAATGCCTTGCAATATTAAGTTAGCCAAGCAGCAATCAGACATGATTGAGCCTCAAGATCTATAGTACTTTTCCAATAGCTTTAAGGTAGCTATCATGTTTGATAGCTACCTTTTTCCTACTTATTTTCCCACCACAATACTGCTACATCAAAAAACCAGTGGTTTTGGCATCTATCTGGAGCAACAAAAGCACTAATAGGGCTTAACTATTGACACTTAGTGCCGTTAAGCTGGTATTATCTCTTAGTTTTGACAAATTTAAGAAACTTAATTACCTTGCCTATTAAGGCTCATATCAAGGTTAAGTTTAACAACCCAGCCAAATCTTTATAGACACGATGAACTTTGTCCATTGTCCATAATTGTTTGGCATACCGTTTTTTGCAATGAAGCAACACTAAGCCCTATCAATAGGCTTTTCTTTCAATTGCTTATTGTAAAGTTGTAGTTGCAGAGCTACTTTGATTTCATTGCTCTGGGAGTAGTATTAGTATGTTTTTACCTAAAGTAAGCAAGGCTTTTCTTGCTGCTTGTATTTTGTCTGCTAGCTTTTTATTTGCCTCAGGAGCTCAAGCTCAAAAATTACCTTTAGAAGGCTATCAGCTTGATGTAGGTCTTTCTCCTGCACCTCCTTTTGTAATTATTGAAGGCGAGTTCCAAAACGTATCAGGCATTGATGTTGATATTATTAGAGAGCTACAACGTCGTACTGGCTTTGAAATTAAGCGCAACAGATTTCATATCATGGGCTTTGGTGATCTCTTAGATCTTGCTGAAAAAGGCTATATGGATATTAGTGCTGCTGCGATTTCTATTAGTGATGCTCGTGCTAAGATTTTTACCCAATCACCTACCACTTATAGATCTGAGCAGGTTTTAGTCGTTCCAAGCAATTCGAATATTGATAGTCCTCAAGATTTAATAGGCAAAACTCTAGCTGCTGAAGATGGCACAGAAGCTACTGATCTTGTAGCTCCAGAACTGGCTAAACAAATTAATATCTTACATGAAAGAACTTTGTTTATGTCTTTTTACAGCGTGATAAGAGGCAAGTCAGATGCCCTTATTACCGAGGCTCCAATGGCTGTAGGTTTTATGGACTCATGGGGTAAAGGCAAGCTCAAAGTAGCCTATCATGTAGCCCATAGTGAAAACGACTTTGGCATTATGTTTAAAAAAGACACCCCAGCATCCAAAGTTCTCTATAAAACCTTTAAAGAGATGCAGGCTGATGGCACCATCCAAAAAATCATTCACAAATACTTACCTGATTATAAGATGCCAGAAGACCTTAAACCACAAAACATCAAACTAGCAGCCGACTAGCTTAAGCTTGCTAATTACGCAAAAGACCATGTTGCTTGCTTTACTTTAGGCAACATGGTTTATTTTTGCCTGTCTACATCCCCATCTTTTGTACATGCCACTGCCCCTTTGTAAAAGCTACTAGACCAGCACCTACCCCTACACCTCGCATGCACGATGCACATTCGCAAGCACCAGAGCAATTACCTGGGCCTGATCCTTTGCATCCTAGCTAAAAAGCATAGCTGATACTGCCAACTACTAATCTCACGCTCAAGTCCTTTATCATGCATTTTGCTAGTACTTTTTTAGCAAAACCATGGCTTTAGTTAAGACTGATACAACCAAATTATATTGATTATTTTCGATATAAATCTCATTTTGGGGGCTTTAAATTCATATCTAGGAGAATTAACAGTCATTGATAATCCATTTTTGCACATTTTTTTACAAATTAGATTAATATGAGC
>OGPO01002062.1_pt1 | contig 11223 bp, 8 predicted proteins | sample 1553041 | NCBI WGS metagenome assembly OGPO01 (sample SAMEA2580281, study PRJEB22360) | human gut metagenome | biome: human gut; feature: human-associated habitat; material: faeces | place: Denmark | collected 2008/2010 | reverse complement strand
TTCTGACGACGCTGATGATACTCCTGGTCGTGCTGGTGGCCGGGTTATCTGCGTTAGTGTTGCTGGTGAATCCGAATGATTTCCGCGACTATATGGTCAAGCAAGTTGCTGCACGTAGCGGTTATCAATTGCAGCTCGACGGGCCACTGCGTTGGCACGTCTGGCCGCAGCTTAGTATCCTCTCCGGGCGAATGTCTCTCACCGCCCAGGGCGCGAGCCAGCCACTGGTTCGCGCCGACAACATGCGTCTGGACGTGGCGCTTTTACCACTACTGAGTCATCAACTGAGCGTTAAGCAGGTGATGCTAAAAGGGGCTGTGATCCAACTGACGCCGCAGACGGAAGCGGTGCGCAGTGAAGACGCTCCGGTTGCACCGCGCGACAATACCTTGCCGGATCTGTCAGACGATCGCGGATGGTCGTTTGATATATCCAGTCTTAAGATGGCGGACAGCGTGCTGGTGTTCCAGCATGAAGATGACGAGCAGGTGACAATCCGCAATATCCGCCTGCAAATGGAACAAGATCCCCAACATCGTGGCTCATTTGAGTTCTCCGGGCGGGTTAATCGCGATCAGCGCGACCTCACGATATCCCTTAACGGTACGGTAGATGCTTCTGATTATCCGCATGATTTAACGGCGGCTATTGAACAAATTAACTGGCAGTTGCAGGGTGCCGATTTACCAAAACAAGGTATTCAGGGGCAGGGGAGTTTCCAGGCCCAGTGGCAGGAGTCACATAAACGCCTTTCATTTAACCAAATTAGTTTGACCGCCAATGACAGTACGCTGAGCGGGCAAGCACAGGTCACGTTGACAGAGAAACCGGAATGGCAGCTGAGACTGCAATTCCCGCAACTGAATCTTGACAACCTCATCCCGCTTAAAGAAACAGCGAACGGTGAAAACGGTGCCGCGCAGCAAGGGCAGAGCCAATCCACGTTGCCGCGCCCGGTCATTTCTTCGCGTATTGATGAACCGGCCTATCAGGGATTGCATGGCTTTACGGCTGATATTTTGTTGCAGGCCAGTAACGTGCGCTGGCGCGGAATGAATTTTACAGACGTTGCCACGCAAATGAGCAACAAGTCGGGTTTGCTGGAAATTACTCAACTGCAGGGCAAGCTTAACGGTGGACAGGTTTCGCTGCCGGGCACGCTGGACGCGACATCAATAAATCCGCGGATAAACTTCCAGCCACGGCTGGAAAACGTTGAGATTGGTACCATTCTGAAGGCGTTTAACTATCCGATTTCGTTGACCGGAAAGATGTCACTGGCTGGTGATTTCTCCGGTGCTGACATAGATGCCGACGCATTCCGCCATAACTGGCAAGGACAGGCACATGTCGAAATGACCGACACGCGCATGGAAGGGATGAACTTCCAGCAGATGATTCAGCAAGCGGTAGAACGTAATGGTGGTGATGTGAAGGCCGCTGAAAACTTCGATAACGTAACGCGTCTTGACCGCTTTACCACCGATTTGACGTTGAAGGATGGCGTCGTGACGTTAAACGACATGCAAGGTCAATCGCCAGTGCTGGCGCTGACAGGGGAAGGCATGTTGAATCTGGCAGATCAAACCTGCGACACCCAGTTTGATATTCGGGTCGTGGGTGGCTGGAACGGAGAAAGCAAACTGATTGATTTCCTCAAAGAAACGCCAGTACCGCTGCGGGTTTATGGCAACTGGCAGCAACTCAATTACAGCCTGCAAGTGGATCAGTTACTGCGCAAACATCTACAGGACGAAGCGAAACGTCGCCTGAATGACTGGGCCGAGCGGAATAAAGATTCCCGCAATGGCAAAGATGTGAAGAAGTTGCTGGAGAAGATGTAAGACAAGTTATGCAGATGGCGGCGTCAATTTGTCGCCATCTGTATTTATAGCACTAAGCAGCATGTGGATATTGAATTTCAATACGTTGAATATGCAATCCTGCATGAGCCATCATGGTGATCAATTTATCGATACTAAAGATCTGGATCTTACCTCTGGCAAGTTCAGATATGCGAGGTTGAGTGACCCCTAAAGCAGACGCTGCCTGAGCCTGGCTAAACCCTTGTTGTTCAATCCAGTTATTAATGATCGTTACAAGTTCGGCACGGATCCGCATATTTTCCGCTTGTTCAGGGGTGTCACTCACCGCATCCCACACACTATCAAAGGTTTCAATTTTCATTTTTCCGCTCCTGAACAAGTTCTTTATAGCGTCGTTTGGCTAAATCAATATCCGATTGACTGGTAGTCTGTGTTTTCTTTTGAAAACAATGCAATACGTAAACCGCTTCTTCAAATTTTGCGATATACATGACGCGATAGATCCCATCAGCATCGCGAGCGGCGGCACCATTATATTCTGAATATGTAAGATCGAAGGCTGTTCCGTTCACTTGATGTTCCTCGCTACTATGGAACGCTTAAGCCGGTGAACGTGCCAGGGTGGCTCAATCGCCCCCACCCTGGCAACCCGGGCTCCCGGCGGTAAATCGCCGCTGGCGCGGTTCCCTCATCTTATTCCTTTCGGCTATCGGGTACGGGCGCGAGGTAACATATATGGACGCTCCCGGAATGCAATGCTTTCTTCAGTTATGTAATAAAACGGGTAGGTGCAGCCATATATCCGGTTTCTGATGGGATTTTTATCCCGAACCATGATGAAATCCGCCAGGCAGGTACCAATCATCCTCTACGGGCTAACTTGCCCTTGTTACCTCTCGGTGTATCCTGCCTGCGGTCTTACCTGTTTTGCCATCTTCTGAAGTCACCTGCACCTCCCAGGACGTTAACTTTTTTTCAGCACCTCGTCAGATTGACTGACCTTGTGTCAGGCGAGCTGCCGAGGTTGATATTCAGTATTGTGTGACAACATTGACCACATGATCCTCGCTGTTTTTGCCGCCATGGCGACAACAGCTACATTGTAGTGCTTCCGCTCAAGGAGCCCCTGAAGCCAGGAATTCTCCTCAACCGCGCCGTTTCGGTTGACCCAGGCGGTAAGTGCGCGTGCGCCGTGAACCAGCAGGTATCGGAAATATCCATCTCCACGTTTGCTGATCCCTCCCAGTTGCTGTTTCCCGCCGCTGGAATGTTCCTTTGGTGTCAGCCCCAGCCATGAAGCGAACTGCTTTGCGGTACTGAATTGTCGGGCATTACCCACTGCTGCTACCACATAAGTGGCCGTTAGCATGCCAACCCCCGGGATCTTGGCCATTCTCTGGCAGGCTTCCTGCGTTCTATACCAGGAGGCCAGAGCTTCTTCTACCTGTTTAACTTGTTCTTCAAGTTCCCGGATATGTTTAGACTGTCTGTAGATGCTGGTTCTGACAAAGGGAGATAAACCATTTTCGCCATCCTCCAGAATGGCTGGCAGCTCACGGGTTAAATGGCTTTGTCCGGCCGCAATCGTAATACCAAACTCAGCAAGTGTGGCTCTTAAACTATTGGCACAGGCAATCCGCTCACGGATAAGTATTCCCCGTTCAGTGTGTAACGCTAAAACGGCCTGCTGCTCTTCGGTTTTTATCTGAACAAAACGCATATTCGGACGGGTTACCGCTTCGCAGATTGCTTCAGCATCTGCTGCATCCGTCTTGTTCGTTTTCACATAAGGCTTCACATACTGCGGAGGTATGAGTTTTACCTCATGACCATAGCGGGTGAATAATCGCGCAAAATAATGACTGGATGAGCAGGCTTCCATGCCAATCAGACAAGGTTCCAGTTGAATCACAAACTGAACAAACTTAGCCCGGGTGAGCTTTTTACGCAAAATAGTATGGCCTTCATGATCGACACCATGAAGCTGAAAAACGTTCTTTGCCAGGTCGATACCAAGAGTTGATACTTTCATGTGGACGCTCCTAATTTTTCAGGACGTATTGCAACGATCCAGTCTGGTACTTTGATACCGTAAAATCTGGAGCGTCCATCTCATTATCCCTGTAAAACGCGCCCTCAGCCCACATCCATGTGGGCTGCCCCGGCCTACAGGAAACGATTCGGCGATTTACAGCCGGACCCACACCCCCGCTGTGATGTCCATGTACCACAGACAACGCTTCATTGCTGAAGTTATAAGGCGTTACGCAGCATTGGGTAAAATGGCCGATACCATCACACCTCGTACTCCATCTCGCCATCCTTATGCAGCGGAATAATTTGCACCTTCTGCACGCGATGGCTTTCCACCTGCAACGTTTTAAGCAAATAATCCCCCACCTGAACTTCTTCGCCAGGTTTTGGAATACGCTGCAAATATTCCATCAATAGCCCGGCAATGGTGTGATATTCACGTTTTTCATCCAGCGGCAGCGGCACATATTGCACCAGATCTTCCAGCGGCATATGACCATTCGCCGTCCAGGAACCGTCGGCATTCTTCTGAATATCATGGCGGGCGTCGATCTCTTCCACTTCATTCGGTAAGTTACCGGCAATGGTTTCTGTGACGTCACTTAATGTCACAATCCCTTCCACCGAGCCAAACTCATCCACTACAAAAGCAAAGTGTGTGCGGGCATTACGGAACTGCTCCAGGGCTGGTAACAACGGCAAGGTTTCCGGGAACACCAGCGGCTGGCGAATCAACACCCGCAGGTTGAGCGGTTCGCCGCGCAGAGACTGTTGTAGCAGGTCGATAACGTGAACAACACCGAGCAAATCTTCCGCGTCATCGCCATCAGTAACCACCAGTCGCGTGTGCTGATTTCGCTCCAGCAACTGGCGGATTTCTTCTTCCGGCGCGTTGAGATCGATATGCTCAATATCGTGGCGCGACGTCATAATGCTGCTGACGGTACGCTGGTTAAGATTAAGTACCCGCTCAATCATCCGCCGTTCCTGCGGATTAAAGATCTGCTGGTTACCATGATCCACCAGCATGGACGCGGTTTCGGCGTCCAGTTCCGCATCTTCTTTTTGCCCGCTAAGCAGGCGCATTACCGCTTCGGTAGTCCGCTGGCGCAGCGTCTGGTTAGCGGAAAGAAAACGTCGCCGGTTAAAGATAGCCAACTGATTGAGCGCCTCGATCATCACCGAGAAACCAATAGCAGCGTACAGGTAGCCTTTCGGAATGACGAAGCCGAAACCTTCTGCCACCAGGCTAAAGCCAATCATCAACAGGAAGCTTAAGCAGAGAATAACGATCGTCGGGTGACTGTTAACAAATTGCGTTAACGGCTTGCTGGCCATCAACATCAGGCTAATAGCGATAACGACGGCGGCCATCATGACCAGTAAATGGTCGACCATCCCGACGGCGGTAATCACCGAGTCGAGTGAGAAGATGGCGTCCAGTACCACAATTTGTGTCACCACCCCCCAGAACTTCGCACCTTTGCGTTGCGTGGGGTTATTGCTGTCTTTCCCTTCCAGCCGTTCGTTCAGCTCCATCGTGGCTTTGAACAGCAGGAAGAAACCACCAAACAGCATGATTAAGTCGCGGGCGCTAAAGGTAAACGAGCGGAAGCTGAACAGCGGTTGAGTCAGGGTGACCAGCCAGGAGATTGACGCCAGCAGTAACAGGCGCATTAACATCGCCAGCAGCAGCCCGGTAACCCGTGCGCGGTCGCGCTGCTTCGGCGGTAGTTTTTCGGCGAGGATGGCAATAAAGACCAGGTTATCAATGCCGAGGACCAGTTCGATCACAATCAGCGTGATTAACCCGGCCCAGATAGACGGATCGGCAATCCATTCCATAGTAAGTACAAAACCTATTCGTTGTATGACAAATGTCACAATTCGATCATGGATAAATCGGGGCAAAAATGCAATGTTGCAGCACTATTTATCTCATATTATTTGAGGGTAATAACCTCACATTATCCCTGAATTAAAAGTGGCAATAATAAAAGATTATTTAAGAAATATCGCATGTGGAGACACTATATTAAATATTGTCAACCTAAAGAAACTCCTAAAAACCATATTGAATGACACTTAATATAATTCTTAAAAATAGCCAATTGCCGAATTGTTACCTTGCCTGCTATTCCGTTAGCTGTAACACTTCCTCCTGCATTATTGGAGAGCCAATATTCAATTACCATAATGTCACCTTATATTCGGAAGTTAATTTCCGCAATAACCCTTTCTCATCAACGACTGTATGTTGAGAGGGTTTTAAAAATTAAGCTAAATCAGTGTATTGGTAGCTAAAAAGCCAGGGGCGGTAGCGTGTCTGGATGCCTGAAAGACCAGTCTGAATTATTCTGTCAATAGCCTGCGGATGAAATCAATTTTTTTAGGACTGATGCCAGTTAAATTTTTATTCAATTAACTGCAAGGTAAATGTGCATGGCGACATTGCTATTAATAGTGCACAGGATAATTACTCTGCCAAAGTGATAAATAAACAATGATGAAATCCAAAATGAAATTGATGCCATTATTGGTGTCAGTAACCTTGATAAGCGGTTGCACAGTACTTCCGGGCAGCAATATGTCGACGATGGGGAAAGACGTCATCAAACAGCAGGACGCTGATTTCGATCTCGACAAAATGGTGAATGTTTATCCGCTGACCCCGCGCCTGATTGATCAATTACGCCCACGCCCGAATGTAGCGCGCCCCAATATGACGCTGGAAAGTGAGATCGCGAATTATCAGTATCGCGTCGGGCCGGGGGACGTTCTTAATGTCACCGTCTGGGATCACCCGGAACTCACCACGCCAGCTGGTCAGTACCGCAGCTCCAGCGACACCGGCAACTGGGTACAGCCTGACGGCACCATGTTCTACCCGTATATCGGCAAGGTTCACGTCGTGGGGAAAACGCTCGCTGAAATCCGCAGTGATATTACCGGGCGCTTAGCGACGTACATCGCTGACCCGCAGGTGGACGTTAATATCGCCGCCTTCCGCTCACAAAAGGCCTATATCTCCGGACAGGTGAATAAATCCGGCCAACAGGCGATCACCAACGTGCCACTGACCATTCTCGATGCCATCAACGCCGCGGGTGGCCTGACTGATACCGCTGACTGGCGCAACGTGGTGCTAACACACAATGGTCGTGAAGAGCGCATTTCTTTGCAGGCGCTGATGCAAAACGGCGACCTCAATCAGAACCGACTGCTTTACCCCGGCGATATTCTTTACGTGCCGCGTAATGATGATCTGAAAGTATTTGTGATGGGTGAAGTGAAGAAACAGAGCACCCTGAAAATGGACTTTAGCGGCATGATCCTGACTCAAGCCCTGGGTAATGCTGAAGGCATCGACATGACCACCTCCAACGCCAGCGGCATCTTTGTCATTCGTCCGCTGAAAGGCGAGGGCGGGCGTAACGGCAAGATTGCCAATATCTACCAGCTGGATATGTCCGATGCCACGTCGCTGGTGATGGCGACAGAATTCCGCCTGCAACCTTATGACGTGGTGTATGTCACCACCGCCCCGGTTTCCCGCTGGAACCGTCTGATCAATCAGTTGCTGCCAACTATTAGCGGTGTCCGTTACATGACGGATACAGCCAGCGACATTCATAACTGGTAATCGTCATGTTTAACAACATCTTAGTTGTCTGTGTCGGCAATATTTGCCGCTCCCCGACGGCGGAACGCTTACTGCAACGTTATCACCCGGAGCTGAAAGTGGAGTCCGCTGGACTCGGCGCGCTGGTCGGTAAGGGCGCTGACCCTACTGCTATCAGCGTCGCCGCAGAACATCAACTGTCTCTGGAAGGTCACTGTGCCCGTCAAATCAGCCGTCGCCTGTGTCGCAACTACGACCTGATTTTGACCATGGAAAAGCGCCATATCGAACGCTTATGCGAGATGGCACCCGAGATGCGCGGCAAAGTGATGCTGTTTGGTCACTGGGATAACGAATGTGAAATCCCCGATCCGTATCGCAAAAGCCGGGAAACGTTTGCAGCGGTGTACACATTACTTGAACGGTCTGCCCGCCAGTGGGCGCAGGCATTGAACGCAGAGCAGGTATAAGAATGACAGAAAAAGTAAAACAACATGCCGCTCCGGTAACGGGCAGTGATGAAATCGATATTGGTCGCCTGGTCGGCACCGTCATTGAAGCGCGCTGGTGGGTAATTGGCATCACCGCCGTATTTGCCCTCTGTGCCGTGGTTTACACCTTCTTCGCCACGCCGATTTATAGTGCCGACGCACTGGTACAAATCGAGCAAAACAGCGGCAATTCGTTAGTGCAGGACATTGGTTCGGCATTAGCCAACAAACCGCCAGCATCGGACGCCGAGATCCAGTTGATTCGTTCGCGTCTGGTGCTTGGTAAAACGGTGGACGATCTCGACCTCGATATTGCAGTGAGCAAAAACACGTTCCCGATTTTCGGTGCGGGCTGGGATCGCCTGATGGGACGCCAGAACGAGACGGTAAAAGTCACCACCTTTAACCGCCCGAAAGAGATGGCGGATCAGGTGTTTACACTTAATGTGCTGGACAACAAAAACTACACCCTGAGCAGCGACGGCGGCTTTAGCGCCCGTGGGCAAGCGGGCCAGATGCTGAAAAAAGAAGGCGTCACGCTGATGGTTGAAGCCATTCACGCCAGCCCGGGCAGTGAGTTTACCGTCACCAAATACTCCACGCTGGGGATGATCAACCAACTGCAAAACAGCCTGACGGTAACGGAGAACGGCAAAGACGCAGGCGTACTGAGCCTGACTTATACCGGTGAAGATCGCGAACAGATCCGCGACATTCTTAACAGCATCGCCCGTAACTATCAGGAACAAAATATTGAGCGCAAATCGGCGGAAGCGTCGAAAAGCCTCGCTTTCCTCGCGCAACAGTTACCGGAAGTACGTAGCCGCCTTGATGTTGCCGAAAACAAACTGAATGCCTACCGTCAGGATAAAGATTCTGTTGATCTGCCGCTGGAAGCGAAAGCGGTGCTCGATTCGATGGTGAACATCGACGCGCAGTTGAACGAACTGACCTTTAAAGAGGCGGAAATCTCCAAGCTGTACACCAAAGTTCACCCGGCGTATCGCACGCTGCTGGAGAAACGTCAGGCGCTGGAAGACGAAAAAGCCAAACTTAACGGTCGCGTAACGGCGATGCCGAAAACCCAGCAGGAGATTGTGCGCCTGACCCGCGATGTCGAGTCTGGTCAGCAGGTCTATATGCAACTGCTGAATAAAGAGCAGGAGCTGAAAATCACCGAAGCCAGCACCGTCGGCGATGTGCGCATTGTTGACCCGGCAATCACCCAGCCTGGTGTGCTGAAACCGAAGAAAGGGTTGATTATCCTCGGCGCAATTATCCTTGGCCTGATGCTCTCTATCGTGGGTGTACTGCTGCGCTCGTTGTTTAATCGCGGCATCGAAAGCCCGCAGGTGCTGGAAGAACACGGTATCAGTGTCTATGCCAGCATCCCGTTGTCGGAATGGCAGAAAGCGCGCGATAGCGTCAAAACCATCAAAGGGATTAAACGCTATAAACAGAGCCAGCTACTGGCGGTGGGGAATCCAACCGATCTGGCGATTGAAGCCATCCGCAGTCTGCGTACCAGTCTGCACTTCGCGATGATGCAGGCGCAGAACAATGTGTTGATGATGACCGGGGTTAGCCCGTCAATCGGTAAAACCTTTGTCTGCGCCAACCTGGCGGCGGTGATCAGCCAGACCAATAAACGGGTGTTGTTGATCGACTGCGATATGCGCAAAGGCTACACCCACGAGCTGTTGGGCACCAATAACGTCAATGGCCTGTCGGAAATTCTGATTGGTCAGGGCGATATTACTACCGCTGCTAAACCGACCTCTATTGCCAAATTTGACCTGATCCCGCGCGGTCAGGTACCGCCAAATCCTTCTGAACTGTTGATGAGCGAACGCTTTGCCGAACTGGTGAACTGGGCGAGTAAAAACTACGACCTGGTGTTGATTGATACGCCGCCGATTCTGGCAGTGACCGATGCGGCAATTGTTGGTCGTCATGTCGGAACCACGTTAATGGTGGCGCGTTATGCGGTCAACACATTGAAAGAAGTGGAAACCAGTCTGAGCCGCTTTGAGCAAAACGGTATTCCGGTGAAAGGGGTGATTCTGAACTCCATCTTCCGCCGCGCCAGCGCGTATCAGGATTATGGCTATTACGAATACGAATATAAGTCGGATGCGAAATAACGACGCCTGCATTCGCACCGCCCCGTAGGCCGGATAAGGCGCTCACGCCGCATCCGGCAAGCAAACCAGCTCATAAGCCGGGAGAACAACCTATGAAAGACAATCCGCTGATCTCAATCTATATGCCGACCTGGAACCGCCAACAACTGGCGATTCGGGCGATAAAATCGGTCCTGCGCCAGGACTACAGCAACTGGGAGATGATCATCGTGGATGATTGCTCCACCTCCTGGGAACAACTGCAACAGTACGTCACTGCCCTCAACGATCCGCGTATCACCTACATTCACAACGACATTAACAGCGGGGCGTGCGCGGTACGTAACCAGGCGATTATGCTGGCGCAAGGGGAATACATTACCGGGATCGATGACGATGACGAATGGACACCCAACCGTCTGAGCGTCTTCCTCGCCCATAAACAGCAACTGGTCACTCACGCCTTTTTGTACGCTAACGACTACGTATGCCAGGGAGAAGTTTATTCCCAACCGGCAAGCTTACCACTGTATCCCAAATCGCCGTACTCACGCCGCCTGTTCTACAAACGCAATATCATTGGCAATCAGGTCTTTACCTGGGCGTGGCGTTTCAAAGAGTGCTTGTTCGATACCGAACTGAAAGCAGCACAGGATTACGACATCTTCCTGCGGATGGTCGTGGAGTACGGCGAGCCGTGGAAAGTGGAAGAAGCGACGCAGATCCTGCATATCAATCACGGCGAAATGCAGATCACCTCGTCACCGAAAAAATTCTCCGGGTACTTCCACTTTTACCGCAAGCACAAAGACAAATTCGACCGCGCCAGCAAAAAATATCAGCTGTTTACCCTCTACCAGATCCGCAATAAACGTATGACCTGGCGCACTTTGCTGACGCTGCTGTCGGTGCGTAACGGCAAACGTCTGGCTGATGGTATTCGGGGGCGCTAAAGATGCTGGAAGATCTGCGTGCCAACAGCTGGAGTTTACGCCCGTGCTGCATGGTTCTTGCCTATCGCGTCGCTCATTTTTGTTCGGTGTGGCGCAAAAAGAACGTCCTCAACAATCTGTGGGCGGCCCCGCTGCTGGTGCTGTATCGCATTATCACCGAATGCTTTTTCGGTT
>OGPO01002054.1_pt1 | contig 11254 bp, 10 predicted proteins | sample 1553041 | NCBI WGS metagenome assembly OGPO01 (sample SAMEA2580281, study PRJEB22360) | human gut metagenome | biome: human gut; feature: human-associated habitat; material: faeces | place: Denmark | collected 2008/2010 | reverse complement strand
TACGACACAGATTCTTGGTATCATCTTAGGTTTAACCCTGGTATCTTCCCAGCTATTAAATGGGTTCAGTGTGGCGGACACACCGACGGCCGATATTCCGGTATGGGATTTTGGATTTGCCAAGGTAGAGATGATCGGTTATCAGGGGCAAGTTATTGCTGCCATGATGGCAGGATTTGTCCTTGTATACCTGGAGAAATTCTTTAAGAAACACTGCCCGGAAGTGATCAGTATGATTGTCGTACCGTTTTGTTCCCTTGTTCCGGCAGTTATCATCGCACATACCGTGGTAGGGCCGATCGGCTGGACCATAGGAAACGCCATTGCGGATGTTGTCTATGGTGGACTGATGTCCAGCTTCGGATGGTTGTTTGCTGGGCTGTTCGGACTGCTCTATGCGCCGATTGTTATGACAGGGCTTCATCACATGACGAATGCCATTGACACCCAGTTGGTTAACACGTATGACGGAACGATTCTCTGGCCGATGATCGCGCTTTCTAACATTGCACAGGGCTCTAGCGTTTTGGCAATGTCCATTCTTCAGAAGAAAAACGAAAGAGCACAGCAGGTTAATGTTCCAGCATGCATCTCCTGTTATCTTGGTGTAACGGAGCCGGCACTCTTTGGTGTTAATCTGAAATATGGATTCCCGCTGATCTGCGGTATGATCGGTTCTGCCATCGCGGCGATGATCTCTGTCGGATTCGGCGTGCAGGCATTAAGTATCGGAGTAGGCGGACTCCCTGGTATCATTTCCATCAAGCCGGAATTCTACCTGATTTTTTTGCTGGCAATGGCAGAAGCTATCGTTGTACCGTTTGTTCTCACGTTTTTTGTGGGAAAGAAGAAGCTCTCTAAGGAAGACAGAGGACTTGCGGCAAAAGGGACAACAGCAGCGACAGAGACGGTACTAAAAGAAGAAACAGCGAAGTCAGTAGACAAAGCCCCGGAAGAATCACTGACAGAAATAAAAGCTATCTTAAGCGGAAAGGTGATTCCGATTGAAGAAGTAGATGATGATGTATTCTCCCAGAAAGTCATGGGAGACGGTGTGGCAATCGAGCCGACCGATACGACAGTGGTAGCTCCGGCGGACGCGGAGGTCAGCATTGTCATGGCGGAGACCGGACACGCATGTGGACTGACCCTTGCCAATGGGATGGAGATCCTCATCCATGTGGGAATCGATACAGTGGACATGGGAGGAGACGGGTTCAAGCTCCTTGTTGCTCAGGGAGATCATGTATCATGCGGAGCACCGTTGATTCAGTTTGAACCGGAGAAAATTAAAGCTGCGGGACATCCGACGACTACCATGTTGATTCTAACAGGAGAAGGAACTGCCCGAAATATCCAGATGAGAACAGGGCAGACAGCAGAGGCAGGAAAGACAGCCGTTATCTCATTTGAATAGAAAAATGAAGAAGAAAAGGGAGGAAAGTGCGTGATGAAAACAGTAGATTTTAAGAAAAGTACGGTTTATCAGATTTATCCGAAATCATTTTATGACAGCAACCACGATGGACTGGGTGATCTCCGTGGAGTGATCCAGAAGCTGGATTACATCAAAGAACTTGGAGCAGACTACATCTGGCTGACGCCGTTCTTCGTATCCCCACAGAATGACAACGGATACGATGTGGAGGATTATTACAATATTGATCCACGTTATGGCACGATGGAGGACGTGGAAGAGTTAATCCGTGAAGCGGACAAACGGGGAATACGCCTGATGTTTGATATGGTATTCAACCATGTATCAAACCGTCACGAATGGTTCAAAAAAGCGATGGAGGGCGACCCGTACTACAAAGACTTTTTCTTCTTCAAAAAAGGCAAGGAAAACGGAGAGCCTCCAACTAACTGGGAGAGTAAGTTTGGCGGAAGTGCCTGGGAGTATGTGGAAAAATTCGATGAATATTATCTGCATCTTTATGATGTTACCCAGCCGGATCTTAACTGGGACAATGGAAATGTCCGCAAAGAAGTGCAGAACGTCGTGCGCTTCTGGATGGGAAAGGGAGTCAAAGGCTTCCGATTTGACGTGGTGAATCTGATCAGCAAAGGTCAGTTCGAGGATGACTACGAGGGAGACGGCAGAAGATTCTACACGGACGGACCGAACATCCACAAGTATTTAAAAGAGCTGCACGATATGACATTCGGCACCGACGCGGAAATCGTGACAGTAGGAGAGATGTCCAGTACTTCCATGGAAAACTGCTATCAGTATGCAGGAGCCGATACCGGAGAGCTATCTATGGTATTTAATTTTCACCATCTGAAAGTGGACTTCATGGGAAACGAGAAATGGGTCCTGGTGCCGGCGGACTTTGGAAAACTGAAGCAGATCCTTTTTGACTGGCAGACACAGATGTCGGAACACCATGCATGGAATGCGGTCTTTTGGTGCAACCACGATCAGCCTAGAGTTGTGTCCAGATTCGGAAGTGAGGATAAATACTGGAAAGAATCTGCCAAAATGTTGGGAACAGTGATTCACATGCTGAGAGGAACACCGTATATCTACCAGGGCGAAGAGCTCGGGATGACGAACGCAGGCTTTACGGATATTTCCCAGTACCGGGACGTAGAAAGTATTAACCACTTTCGGATTCTCCAGGAAAAGGGATTAACAGAGTCCGATGCCTATCGGATTCTGCAGATTCATTCCAGGGACAACAGCCGGACGCCAATGCAGTGGAATGCAAGTACGAATGCAGGATTCACGTCCGGGGATACAAAGCCTTGGATTTCGGTGAATCCGAATTATATAAAGATCAATGCCGAACAGCAGATGAGAGAGGATGACTCGATCTTTGCTTATTATCAGAAACTGATTCGTATCAGGAAAGAGCTGGATGTTGTGGCATACGGCGATATCATCCCGCTTGCAAAAGACCATCCATCCGTTTTCGCTTACAGAAGGAGCTACCAGAACGAAGATATGATCGTTGTCAATCATTTCTATGGAAAAGACACCGACTGGAAGATCGATCTGGATTTGACCGGGTACGACTGTATCCTTGGAAATTACAGTGATTACACGAAACCACAGGGAGGGACATGGAGACTTCGTCCTTATGAAACGATGATTTGGTACAGAAAATAAAAAGTCATACAATGGGGGCAGATTTCTCATACAGGAATCTGCCCCCAAAATACGATACAGAATATCATGTTTTCAGATCTTAAAACCGGATCCAGCGCTTTAATTCCTGGTAGATCCGTGCAATAGGAAGTCCGACGATAGTATTGTAGTCGCCGTGGATGCCTTTGATATAGACGGCAAAAGCGCCCTGGATTCCATAAGCGCCGGCTTTGTCGTAAGGCTCGTCTGTATTCAGGTAGGCCCCAATTTCTTCCGGCGACATCGGATAGACGTCCACATCGCTCGATTCGTAGAATGTATGCGTCTTCTCTTTTGTGCCATTATAAAGTATCAAACTGACCCCGGTATATACCTGGTGTATGTGATTCTGAAGGGAAGAGATCATCTGGTAAGCGTCGCCTCTTTCGGATGGTTTGCCGAGGATCTGTCCATTATTTGCCACAACGGTGTCGGATCCGATGACGAGAAATGATTCGCCAGGATGGGCAGCTTTCCATGTAGAATACACATTCTCCGCTTTTTGCCTTGCAAGTTCCTGCACGACTTCCTCAGGACGGGAGGAGGTGATCCGCTCTTCACAGGAAGATGGGAGTACGGTATGTTCGATTCCCACCTGGGTGAGCAGCTCCGTCCGTCGTGGGGAAGCAGACCCAAGAACGACAGTGAGGTCAGAAAGGGACAACCGTTCTGTTTGATCCTGACGGGATTCTGAGGAGGAGTCCAAAGCGTCACAACTCTGCACTGTTTCTTTTTCATTCCATGCATGGATGCATGCAGAATCGTATTCCGGGTGAGAGGCCGGATCAAACACAAGGATCTGGACACTATAAGGTTTTAACGTGAGCTGTCCATTCATATGGAAACGTTCTCCTCCAAGGAGATCCTGTACCTCTCCTTGAAGTTCGCCATGGTTGGCGGTAAAGTCAGAATTTTCCGCATTGATAGCAACGAATACCCGCTCCCGGTCTGTCTTTCGCTCGAAAATGAGCTGACGGTTAGTGATGAGGACATTCCGATATGAGCCGTTACACAGGGCGTCGCTTTTCTGACGAAAAGAGATCAGCCGCCGTAGGTACTGGGTGAATTCGTTCGGCTTTGGCGACTCAAAGCAAGGCCGGAGAGCATAGTCATTGTCAGGAGCTTTTATGCCTTCCTCTCCCCATTCGCTTCCATAATAAATACACGGAATTCCCGGCATGGTCATCAATGTGCCATAGACTGGATAAAGGTGGCGTTTATCCTTTAAAATGCTGGCGATCCGTGTAACATCATGGTTATCTACGAATGTCATCAGATGCTTGCCCCGATAGATACACCACTGTTCCGGGCCAAATTGACGATTCAGGGAATGGGCGATTTCAAAAAGATTCATATCGTTAAAACTGGAGAACAGCCCTTTGTAACATTCATAGTTCGTGCAGCTATGGAGCATTTCATCATTGACGATCTGATTGTAGTCCCCAAACAGAACTTCCCCAATGAGAGCGAAGTCAGGTTTTAATTCGGTACAGAAACTCCGCAGTCTTCTCATAAATCCGTGATCCAGACTGTATGCTACATCCAGACGAAGCCCGTCGATTTCAAAGGTTTCGATCCAGAAGCGGACACAGTCTAACAGGTAATCCACCACGGCAGGATTTTTAAGATTCAGTTTCACAAGCTCGTAGTGTCCTTCCCATCCTTCATACCAGAATCCATCATCATAACCACTGTTTCCATCGAAGTTGATATAGAACCAGTCTTTATAAGGAGAATCCCATTTCTTTTCCTGTACGTCCTGGAAAGCCCAGAATCCTCGCCCTACATGGTTGAACACGCCGTCCAATACTACACGGATTCCTTTCGCATGGAGAGAGCGGCAGACCCCGGCAAAGTCCTCATTAGTCCCAAGACGACAGTCGATTTTACGGAAATCCCTTGTATCATATCCGTGATTGTCCGATTCGAAAACCGGATTCAGGAGAATAGAATCTACGCCCAGGTCTGCCAAATAATCCGTCCAGTCCAGAAGTTTGCGGATTCGGGAGACGGTCTGCCCGTCGTTGTGTACAGGAGCTCCACAGAATCCGATGGGATAGATCTGATAGAAAATACTATGATAAGCCCACATAAAAAGCCTCCTCATTCTTTTTGGTTTCTGTTATTCTATATAAAGAAATAAACAGTAACAGTGTACCATGTTAAAAATCAAGATTCAACGGGTGGAGCCCGAAAAGGGAGGGAAATGAGATGACTATGAAAAATGGAAGAAAAACGCAAAAAAAGGTTGACACAGTAGGAAGGTAATAATATAATAAAAAAGTATGACGTGAGAAGAAAACAGTTTGCACCAAAGCCCCGGAGCGGACTGATTTCCCAATATATACATGAATGTTAGTAGAAAATAGAGAATGTAAACAGGAGGTCAACCAATGAAAACTTATATGGCTAATCCAGATAAGATTGAAAGAAAATGGTATGTAGTTGATGCAGAAGGACAGACTTTAGGTCGTCTTTGCTCTGGAATTGCAAATGTTTTAAGAGGAAAAAATAAACCGGTTTATACACCGCACGTTGATACAGGTGACTACGTAATCGTAATCAATGCTGACAAGATCAAAGTGACAGGAAAAAAGATGGATCAGAAGATCTACTACAATCACTCCGAGTATGTCGGCGGTATGAGAGAGACAACACTGAAAGAAATGATGGCTAAGAAACCGGAAAAGGTAATTGAACTTGCTGTCAAGGGAATGCTTCCGAAGGGACCTTTAGGAAGAGCAATGATCAAGAAACTTCATGTTTATGCAGGTGCAGAGCATGATCACGCAGCTCAGAAACCAGAAGTGCTGACATTTTAAGGAAAGGTTGAGAGGAGGAAAATACAGTGGCTAATGCAAAATATTATGGAACAGGAAGAAGAAAAAAATCCATCGCAAGAGTATATTTAGTACCGGGAACAGGTAAAATCACAATCAATAAAAGAGACATTGACGAGTATTTTGGACTTGAGACATTAAAGGTTGTAGTTCGTCAGCCGCTCGTTGCTACAGAGACAACAGATAAATTTGACGTATTAGTAAATGTACACGGGGGAGGATACACAGGACCGGCTGGTGCCATCCGTCACGGTATCTCAAGAGCATTACTCGAGGCTGACGCTGAGTACAGACCAGTATTAAAAGCGAACGGATTCCTTACACGTGATCCACGTATGAAGGAGCGTAAGAAATACGGTCTCAAAGCAGCTCGTAGAGCACCTCAGTTCTCCAAACGTTAATCTCGGTTATCGAAAAGAGAATATCAAATGGTATATCAAACCTCAGAAACCTTGTGTTTCTGGGGTTTTTTCTTACCCAGGAAACGTTGTGGGATGTGCTGAAAAGCGGTGGAATTTACTCAGTTTGTAACGCGTTTGCAACAAAAATATCTAAAGAATTTAGGACACTTTTCAATGATAGACACTGGAGAGTGTCCTTTGTTATGCAGATTTTGTATCGGCAGTTACGCAGTTATCGTTTTCTAGGGTTTTGTTGATTGCGTCTACAAGAACCTGCATATCTAAGTGAGTATAAACTTTTTCTGTCAAAGTCATAGCACCGGAGTGCCCCACAATTTTCTTGATGGTTGTATCCTGAATACCAGCTTCCGATAACATGGAAATACAGGTGTGCCGGGTACAATGTGGTGTGCGGTCAATTCCAATCTGTTCTACAAGAGGAGTCCAATAGCTGTCATAGTAATTGCGATAAAGAAATCTTTTTCCCTCCTCTGTATGAAGAAGATATTCGCAATTCGGACAAGACTCATACCAGTTTTTATAGTAAGGCAGGAGTTTATCTGCAATCGGAACTTTTCGGATGCCGTTTTCCGTTTTACTGTCGATCACATCAAAATACTGTTCTTCCAAATGCACATTTTCTTTTTTTAAGTCAAGAAATTCAGAGATACGTGTGCCATTATAGAGCAGCATGAGGATGATCTGATAGTACTTGTCCTCTTTCATTGTCCAAACTTTTGCAACTTCTTCTTTCGTGAATTTTGTACGCGTATGCTTGTTTGGATTGCGGTCTTTATACTGGGCAATCTCTACATAAGTAGAATAGTCTTTATTGCAGATGTCATTTTTCAATGCAAAGTCATATAACTGGTTGAACAGAATTTTAATTTTCTTCAATGTAGGAAAATTTTTTCCGCATGTATCAATAACCTGTTGTAAATCTGTCAGTTTCAAATCCTTGAAAACTCGATTGTAAAGAATACCACACGTTTTATAAGAAGCCTTGTATCCTTTGATATTGCTTTCGGATACCGTAGGGAATTTTTTCTTTGACCATTCTTCGTATACTTCCTCAAAGGTCATTTTTGCGGCCTTCGTGTCATAAGGATTTCGATTATAATCAGCGAGCATTTGTAAGCTTTCAGTTTTTGTGGCAGCATATCCGATGATGATGTATTCATTTACTTTCTTTTCTTTGACTGGATCGATATGATACCCCGTGGTTTTGCGAACCATCCAAGGTTTCCTTCTTTTTCCAGATAATTTTACTACACTTCCGTAGCCGTTCGGCAATTTCATATTCTAAAAATCCTCCTTTAAAATTAGGACTCTTTCTTACCGTACCGCTCATTCATAATTTTTTGAAATCTCTGGATTCGTTCTTCGTTAGAGATTTCTTCAGCTTCTTTTTCGGTCAGCTTTGCAATTGCGTAATAAGCAAGTGTCTGATCCTGCCACTTCTGATAAGATTCAAGACTTGTCTGATAGTCCTTGACTTCATTTCTTTTATCCTCGAATTCTTCCAAGAACAGACAGAGATCCTGATTAAACTCTGCAGAAATATCTTTGCCATTAAAAGTAATAGCGCATTCCCACCCATCATAATGTGGCGGACGTTTGATTTCGATATTAAAGCCAAGTTCCTTTATCTGATCTAGCTGAAATAGGAAACTCATAATATCAGAAAGATTTTCTAAAGGTTTCCTCTCGACATCATACCCTATAAGATATGTGGATTCGCAGTTCAGAACCTTGGCGATTTCATTGAGCATGGCAATGGAAACTTCAATCTCACCACTTTCATATTTTTGAATTGTGCGAAGTGATTTTCCTAACAAATTTGCCAGCTCTGTCTGGTTAATGCCTTTTTCTTTTCGAGCAGTACGGATTCTAAGTCCGATTTGATTGTTATGCAACTTCTCATTACTCATCATTTATTCACCTCACGATCATCATATCACAAAAAAATGCGAATTACAAGTGCGTAATCATATTTAAAAGTATTGACATATGAAAAATAAGTGCATATAATAAAAATACGAACTAAAAGTACATATTAAAGTAGAAAGGAGAATTAAAATGAAGATAAACGTATTAAAAGTACAGATTATGATGGGAGAAAGAGGATTAACGATTAAGAAATTGGCTGAGTTAAGCGGCGTGTCAAGGCAGACAATTTCCTGCATTATGTCGGGAAAGGGATGTACACCGCAGGTAGCATATAAAATTGTTAAGGCTTTAGACCAGGAACTTTGTGAGATTATAAGGGATGATATGGAAAATGGATAAAAGATTGTATGTAGAATTACCACCATTTACAGGAAGAAATGTGCCAATTACAGAAATTGCAAAAGCTATTGGAAAAGATGCTCACTACGTTCGCATCGGAATACAGCAGGGAATTTTAAAATTTGGAGTGGCGATAAAGATAGGGAATTCCAATGAATTCAGTTATTACTGTCCGGATCGTAAAGTATGGGAGGAAACCGGATACTTTAATGAGGAAATAAAAAAAGGAAAAGAAAAAGCCCTTGTGTAACACAAGGACAGCTTCTCAGAGTTTTTGAAAACTCAATCTCGCAAGTTCAGTATATCAAAGACTCTGAGAGAATACAATGAAATTTTTGGAGGAGTCAAAATGAATATTTTTCAAACAGTAAAAGAAAACGTGACTGCAAGGCAGGCTGCCGAACAGTATGGATTGAAAGTAAATAGAAATGGAATGGTGTGCTGTCCTTTTCATAAGGACAGGCATCCCAGCATGAAAGTGGAAAAAGGATTCTACTGTTTTGCCTGCGGTGCAAAAGGAGATGTTATTGCTTTTGTATCAGACTTTTTTCATCTGATGCCACTTGAGGCGGCAAAAAAACTGGCAGAGGACTTTCAAATTTCCATTCAGGATAGCGGGACACAGAAGATACGAAAGAGGAAAAAGAAAAGAACGCCTACATCACGAAGTCTGCACGATACCGAGCGGAAAATGGAGCAGTGGGAACAGGAAAGTATTCGAATTTTATCCGAATATCTCCGGCTTTTAGAAGAATGGAAAAGGGAATATGCACCGAAAGGTCCGGAAGGTATGTGGAACGAAAAATTTATGGAAGCGTGCCGGCAGAAAGAAAAGACCGAGTATTATCTGGACATTCTGTTGGAAGGAGATTTGAGGGACAGGATCGATACTTTGTTAGATAAGGGAAAGGAAGTGGAAGAACTTGAGAAACGACTGGGATAGCATCGATGAAAATACGAAGAAAAGGTTGAACGAAGCACTGGACAATATTCCGATCTGGTATGCGGATGGCCAGCTGGATGAGGTTAAATTCTGTGAAAGTTTTCTGCAGAAGATACCGCTCAAATGCATTAATGGGATTTTCTTTGGTTTGGATGGAATGATGCCGGATGCATTGGTGGAAAAAGAAATTTATGGGATGGTAAAACCATTTCTGACAAAGGGAATTTCAAAGAAAGTAAAGCAGCTACTGGAGGTTCTGCGGCTGGAAGCACATTCTGAGGAATTGCCAATCCAGCTTGACAGAATTCATGTGAAAAACGGTACATATTTCCTGAATGGTAATTTTAGCAGCGAAAAAGAATTCTGTCTAAACCGATTGCCGGTATCTTACGAAAAGCGAAATTCTGAGCCGACACGATGGATGAAATTTTTATCGGAGCTGTTAGATGAAGAAGACATTTTAACTCTGCAGGAATATATGGGATATACCCTTCTTCCATCCAATAAAGCGCAGAAGTTGATGATGCTTTTGGGAAAAGGCGGGGAAGGAAAGTCCAGAATTGGTCTGGTCTTGCGGTGCATTTTGGGAACCAACATGAATGTAAGCAGCATCCAGAAGGTGGAGCATAATCGATTCGCAAGGGCAGATCTGGAACACAAACTTCTCATGGTAGATGATGATATGAAACTGGAAGCGTTAAAGGATACCAATTACATTAAATCGATTGTTACGTTGGAGGATAAGATGGATCTGGAAAGAAAATCCAGGCAAAGTGTGCAAGGGAGTCTGTATGTGAGATTTCTTTGTTTTGGAAATGGTAGTCTCAGTTCACTGCATGACCGGTCTTATGGATTCTATCGGAGACAGATCATTCTGACGGTCAAGGATATTCCGGCAGGAAGAGTAGATGATCCATATCTGATCGAAAAGTTACGGGAGGAAGCAGATAATATTTTTCTCTAGTGTCTGGAAGGATTGGAGCGTTTGCTAAAAAATGATTACCGATTTACCTTAAGTGAGAAAACAAAGAAAAATCTTCATGAGGCGATGGAATCCGGAAATAACATCATTTCCTTTATGGAATCAACAGGATATATCCGGTTAGAAGAAAACACAACAGCAACTTCCAGAAATTTGTATCAGGCATATTGCAGGTGGTGTGAAGATAATGCAGAGAAGCCAATGAGTGCCAGAAGTTTTTCAGGGTATCTGAAAGATAACGAAAAAAATACAATATCCGGTATTCTACAAATATTTTTTCAGACAATGGGAAAAATGCGCGGGGATTTCAAGGAATTCATACGCAGATACGCTGGGAGAGCAATCGGTGATACGGTAAAAATACAGAAAAGGAAAAGCGAAGAGAAAAGCGTATATGCGTATAGTTGCGGAGAAATAGAGGAAATTAAGGATTCAAAATGTATGAAATATACGCTTATACGTTTATACGGATAGTAAGGAATATAAGAGATCATTTTAAAATTCAGGATGGGTTATAGGGCGATAAAAGATCAAATATGCACCCGGAAACGGGTAAAAAAATGGGCCGATATGACCAAAATGAAAAATCAAAATCATCAAGTGGTAAGACCACAAATTTGTAAAATAAGCCTCGGCGCTTGAGAGCGAAATATATCCATCGCACAA
>OGPO01002042.1_pt1 | contig 11318 bp, 7 predicted proteins | sample 1553041 | NCBI WGS metagenome assembly OGPO01 (sample SAMEA2580281, study PRJEB22360) | human gut metagenome | biome: human gut; feature: human-associated habitat; material: faeces | place: Denmark | collected 2008/2010 | reverse complement strand
GTGGCAAAAGGGGCGCCGCCGCCGTGTGTGGGGGGGGTCGAAGGAGCCATATCAGCAATGCTGGAAATGATGCTGAAGATCAGCAGCGGGATGACCACAGCCGAAACGACGTGGGCGTAGATGGTACCCACAGCGGCGACATAGGTGTGGTGGCCCTTGAACACGAGGCCCACGATGAGGCCGAGGCCCACAGCCAGAATGGTGCGCACGCCGAAGTCAACGTGCTTTTTCTTGTGCAGGTAGTACAGCAGGGCAAAAAATACGGCAGTCAGGGCCAGTGCGGCCAGATCCAGAATTTCTACAGACATAAAACGGATCCTCCTTTATTTTTGAGTGTGATGTCGTTTTTGTCTGTCAACACATTCGCTCTCTCATGATGTTCCTCCCATTTAGCACAAACCTACTTTGTATGTATGTTTGTTCGGTTGCCGTGGAGTATACTACATACAAACCCTGTTGTCAAGTAAATTATGAAAAAATTTTGAACCTCCGCCCCTCCCGGCGCAAAAAAGCCCCCGGCACCATGCGGAAGTGCCGGGGGGCTTTTCGTACAAAGCGGGGAGATGCGGAAGCTCTCCGCCTTGGGAGGTTGGTTATTTAGTGGAGCAGCTCGTTGTGTGCAACGCCGCCCACCGTCAGCTCTGCGCTCTCACCGGAGTGGGTGAGGGTAAAGAGGGTGCCGTCCACGCCCAGAGACAGCATGCTGTCGATGTTCAGGACGGTCTCACGGAGCTGGGTGCGGAACACGATGGTGTTCACGCCCTGAGCCTTCAGCTCCTTCAGGTTGCTCAGGCAGCCGGAAAGGACGGCAGTCTCAGCAGGCACTGCAACGGTGTACCGGCCATCGGCAATGGAGGTCTCGTAGGCCCCTGCGCCGGTAACGGTCAGGGTGACAGCGGAGGAGCCGCCGCTGCTCTCGGGTGCGCCGCAGCGAGTGCAGACGCCATTCACAAACTCGTGGCCCAGTGCGTCGATGGTCTCCTCGTAGGTCTTGCCCTTATGGCCCTCAGTGGTGCAGGTGTAGACCCGCTTGCCCGGGGTGGTGCAGGTGGGCTGTACCGTAGCCGTCAGCTCATACTTGAGGTTGCCGGTCACCACGCCAACCAGATCGCCGACCACCTCAACCGTGCCGTCGTCTTTCTTGACCACCTTGGCATTCTCGACCTCTTCGATCTTGCCGCCAGCGGTGTTGATCTTGATCTTGCCGGTGATGCCGTTTCCATTCTCATCCGACCCATCCGGCTTGGCGGTGATAAAGGTGCCGCCCTTCTCAACCTTCAACTCGGTCCGTTCTTCATTCCCGTACGGGCTGATATAGATGCTGTTGCCATTGGTTGCTGTGTTGCTGGCGTTCTCTGCCTTGCCGCCCAATGCAGTGAAGGTGCCATCCTTCACGGTGACCTCCGGAAAGTAATAGCTGTCTCCATTGATGCCATCGCCGGCAACAGCCTCGCCCGAGCCCGACTTGGCATTGCCGCCGATGAGCGTCGTCTCGCCGGCGGACACGATGCCGCTATACGATCCAACGAGGGCAGTGCCGCCGGTGGCCTTGCCCTTCTCCGACTCTGCCTTGCCGCCCATGGCCGTCAGCTTGCCGCCCTTCTGGACTTCATAGCCGCCCTGATAGAAGTCAAGAGCTGTACCACCCCTGGCATCTCTGTTCTCAGTCTTGTCACTGCCGCCAGTGGCGATGACCTCGCTGCCTTCTCCAACAATGACCTTTGCATACTCGGTGTGAATGCCGTAGCCGCCACCGGTACTTTCATCATTTCCTACGACCTGCTGGCTGCCACTTGCGCCGCCACTTGCAATGAGCTTCGAATTTTTGATGTTAAGCTCGTCGGAGTTGGTGGTATACACGCCACTTCCGCCCCTTATGCCACCGGCACCGCCGGTAGCAGTAACCGTTGCGTCCACCAGCTCCAGCTCGTAAGCCCGGATGCCGCTACCGCCATACCTCTCGCCCGAGCCGCCGGTGGCAGACAGAGAGGAGCCCTCCTTGCCCTGGATCGTCAGCTTGCCTCCCGGAACACTCGCGTGGCCATTCCAAACTCCACTCACACTGATTCCACTATTTCCCGAGCTTCCGCCGGTCAGTTCATTTTTGCCCTCCAGCTCCAGCTTTACACCGGCGCTACTGCTAATCGTCACAGCGTTCTTGTTTGTATCCCCTGCATCCACTTTCAGGTCACGGAGGATGACCTTCAGAGGAGTAGTAAAATTATTGATGATCGATACCACATTGCGGGCGGCGTCCTGCGCCTTTTCGGTAAAGGAGATGGGGGCGTTGGTGTCCCCGTAGGTCTTCTCCTCAGCGGCCTTTTTCTCCCCAGTCTCCTGCTTGACAACAGGCTTGGCTTCGAGCTTGGCGGCCTCCTTCTGGGCTTCGGGGTCATACTGGCCGTACTCGATCACCTGATCGGAGGTCTTTTCGGTCTTTTTGTCCTGCTCCGTCTCCTGCGTTTCGGCGGGCTTCTGCTCGTCCTTCTTCTCCTCGTCCTTCTTCTGCTCGTCCTCCGGGGCCAGCAGCTCCAGAGAGCCGGGCTCTTCGGTCTGCTCCTTGTTCTCAGCGGCGGAGTTCTGGGTCTTCCCCTCGCCCTCGGTCTTGGTCTCGCCGGACTTTTCAACCTCGGAGGTGTTCTCCTCCGCTGCGTTCAGGCTTTCGGTGGGCGCGGGCTTGGTGTTGTCGCCAGTGATGACGATGTCTTCCGTACCGTCGCCATCCTCCTTGATGCCGTTTCCGGTCGTTTCCTTGGTGCCGTCCGTCTTGATGGTGACACTGTCGTCGCCGACCTTGATGGTCTTATTGCCCTCAGAATCCACCGAAACTTCCACACTGCCCTGACTCACATTACAGATGTAAGCAGCCGAGGCCGGGGCAGCAACTGCCGACACCGCCATGCTCAGGGCCAGAACGGCCGCTGCCGTCCGCTTCATATTTTTCCGTAACCGCAAACGACCGGACCCCGTGTTTGTGGTTTTTTTTTTTTTTTTTTTCCCCCCCCCCCCCCTATATAGTTGACAAGGGCTTTTGTTAACAATCTTTTCGGTGATTTTTTGGCACATCCTACAAATAAAGCCGCCGTTCCACACGTTTCGTGCAGTACGGCGGTCGATTCGTCTCTATTGCAGTCCCTCTGGACGCCAAAAGAGCCGCTGTGCATACGCACAGCGGCTCTTGCTATCTTCCGATATTTTATTTTGCGTACTCGACGGCACGGCTCTCGCGGATGACGTTGACCTTGATCTGGCCGGGGTAATCCAGCGTGTCCTCGATCTTCTTTGCGATGGAGCGGGCCAGCAGGATGACCTGATCGTCGCTGATGACGTCGGGCTTGACCATGATGCGCACTTCGCGGCCAGCCTGCACAGCGAATGCCTGCTCGACGCCCTCGAAGCTGGAAGAGATCTCCTCCAGATTCTCCAGACGCTTCACATAGCTCTCGACATTCTCGCGGCGGGCGCCCGGACGGGCAGCGCTGATGGCGTCGCAGGCCTGAATGATGAAGGCCAGCGGAGTCTTGGGCTCCACATCGCCGTGATGGGCCTCGATGGCGTGGATGACCTGGGTATTTTCCTTGTACTTGCGGCAGATGTCCACACCGATCTGGACATGGCTGCCCTCGATCTCATGGTCAAGAGCCTTGCCGATGTCATGCAGCAGACCGGCACGGCGTGCCAGCGTGACGTTCACACCCATCTCGCCTGCCAGCAGGCCAGCCAGCCAGGCCACTTCCATGCTGTGGGTCAGAGCGTTCTGGCCAAAGCTGGTGCGGTACTTCAGGCGGCCGATGAGCTTGATGAGGTCGGGGTGCAGGCCGTGGATGCCCAGCTCCATGACAGCGCGCTCGCCCTCCCGCTTCATCTGCAGCTCCAGGTCGTGGCGGCACTTTTCCACCGTCTCCTCGATGCGGGCGGGGTGGATGCGGCCATCACCGATAAGGCGCTCCAGCGTCATGCGGGCCACCTCGCGGCGGGTCTGGTCGAAGGAGGACAGGGTAATGGCCTCCGGGGTATCATCAATGATGAGGTCAACGCCGGTGGCCGTCTCAAGGGCGCGGATATTGCGGCCCTCACGGCCGATGATGCGGCCCTTCATCTCGTCGCTGGGCAGCGGGACGACGCTGACGGTGGTCTCGCTGCAGTGGTCAGCAGCACAGCGGCTGATGGCCTGACCGATGAGGTTGCGGGCGATGCCGTCGCAGTTCTCCTTCAAATCGGTCTCGTAGGCGGCCACGCGGATGGCCTTCTCGTGGGTCAGCTCCTCGTCCACCTTGTGCAGCAGCACTTCGCGGGCGTCCTCCTGGCTCAGGCCGGCCAGCGTTTCCAGACGCTCCATCTCCTTGGCGCGCAGGGCATCGACCTCGGCCAGATGGGCCTCGGCCTCCTCGTGCTTCTTTTTCAGCTCTTCCTCGCGCTTTTCCAGAGCCTCGGTCTTGCGGTCGAGGGCAGTTTCCTTCTGGTCGATGCGGTTCTCCTGGCGGCTGATCTCCGCACGGCGCTGCTTGATCTCTTTATCGGCCTCTGCCTTCTGGGCATCGACCTCGGCTTTCAGGCGGAAAGCCTCATCCTTTGCTTCCAGAATGGCTTCCTTGCGCTTCTGGTCGGCGGTCTTGATCGCTTCGTTCACCAGCCGGGTCGCCTCGGCCTCGGCGCTGCCGATCTGGGCCTCTGCGGTCTTTTTACGGTTGTTGTAACCAATAAAATAGCCCGCAGCTGCGGCAGCGACAGCAACGATCAATGCCACGATCACTCCGATCACGGTCATTGTTCTTCACTCTCCTTAACAGTCAAATTTTGCTTTAACAGGCAGGAGACGCTGTGCGGCCGAACGCGGGCCAGACATCAATCAAATTTTCAACGCAAAAGAGGCCAACAAGAACAGACGCAGAGAAAAATCTTCCTGTGCGGTAGGTCTGGTGCAGCTTTTCGATTTACAAGATGTGCTTATAAAAACGGGCAGATGAAGCCCCATTGAAATATCTGGTCGCGGAATGTTCCGCCTGCAGCGTCTTAGATTCCATACTACTTCTTATATTACGAAACATTTTGCACAATGTCAAGGAGAAGTAAGGCCGAAAGCGGAAATTATTTTTTTATTTATTCGAGATACATCCGGCGCAGGCGCATCAGGCGGGCCGGAGTGAGGCCGTATTCGGCTTCCAGATAAGCGTCGGCACTGCCATAGCGCTCCCGGATGATGCCCAGCACGAAGGGAGCAGACTCCGGGTGGACGCCGAACACGCCGAGGTAGAAGTCCTTCCGGGCGGGGTCAGCGGCGATCTCCTCAGCGTGCTCGGCCCAGACGGCTTCCAGCTCCGGCCTGCGCCAGATGTTCGTCTTCTCAAAATCTTCGGCGATGGTCTTGTCCGACGCGCCCAGCGCCAGCAGGATGAGGATGGCGGCCACGCCGGTGCGGTCCTTGCCCGCCGAGCAGTGGAAGAGCACCGGCGTCTCACCGGCTTCCAGCGCACGGAACAGCTCCTTGTACGCCTTGTTGCCGAAGAGCATCCGCTCGTACATGGCGTCCGCCATCCGACGGCCCTCGTCGGGCATTCCCTTCAGCAGATTCTCCCGGTCTTCGGGCGAAAAGTCCACCTCTTTGCCGTTCTCAAGGCAGAGGCCGCAGATGCGCACCAGCCGCGCGCCGTCCGGCACATAGTCGGGCGTCTCGGCAGCTTCGGCCTCGCTGCGCAGATCGAGGATGAGGCGCAGGCCCAGAGAATCCAGCAGCTTCCGGTCAGCCTCGCTGGTGAGTTTCCACGTCGGGATGCCCCGGTAGATCTGGCCCCACTTGATGTGCTTGCCCTCATCGGCCTCGTAGCCGCCCAGCTCGCGGAAGTTGTGTCCGCCCTCAAAGGGCAGCTGCGTGCCGGGGGCAGGATGTACCACGGCGGGCTTTGCCGCCGCGCTGGACAGGACGGGCAGGTTATAGAAGGGCTTCGCCGACCGTCCGCGCCGGGGCGGCAGGCTGACCGCACCGCCCAGCACCTCCATCAGGTAGCTGCGCAGCAGGTCGATATAAGCCGAAGCATGGTCGCGCCGCTGCAAAAGTGAGACGCAGAGGGGCGGCAGGTCTTCCAGCAGGACATCCCGCACCCGGTCCAGCTCCCGCCGCGCGCCCGGCTCGTACCGGGTCAGGCAGGTGCAGAGCTGCTCCTGCACGAGGTAGTACGCCTGATAAAAGCTGGGGCCTATCTCGGCGTTGGGCGCAAAGCCCGCCCGGGCGCAGGCCTCCCACAGCGGGGCGAACAGGTCCTGCCGCAGGCTGGGCAGAAGGACCCGCTGGTTCCGCAGCTCGGCCAGCGGCACACTCTCCTTTTCCCAGAAGGGGTGGCCCCGCGGCACCAGCAGGCAGGCCGGGTCGGCCCGCAGGGTGGTGCGGGCCAGCACCGGCGCGGCACAGCCCAGATCCATCACAAGGCCCGCATCCAGCTCGCCCTGCTCCACGCCCTCGGCCACAGCGTCGTTGTCCAGCAGGCGGAAGCGCATCTCGATGTGGGGGTACTGCTGGCGGAACTTGTCCAGCTGGGTCTCGAGGCCGGGCAGATAGTCCGGTACCAGCGAGACGCTGATGCCGATGCGCACCGGCTGGGCCGACTGTATCTCGGCGTGGAGCGCCGCCTGCATCTGCTGGAACTGCTCTACCACCGGCGCGGCATGGCGCTGCAGGCTCACGCCCCGGTCGGTGAGGCTGAGCCTGTGGTGAGCGCTGAGGAAGAGCGGCCCGCACAATTCGGCCTCGAGGGCCGAGATGCTCTGACGCAGGGCCTGTCGGGATAAAAACAGGCGCTGGGCCGCGCGGGTGTAGTTCATCTCCTCGCAGAGGACCAGAAAATAATGCAGTTGGCGGATGTCCATCGTTTCCTCCTGAATCTTAGAGTGGTATGGGTAAAGAATACCGCCTTTTGGCCGGATTGTAAAGCCGCTGGAAACAAAATCCCGCTTTTCTCCGCTATTGACGCCGGGCTTTCCCGTGTGTAAGATAAAGGAAAGGAGGCTCTGCCCATGAAACATAACACTCCGGCGCAGGAGGTCAAAAGCCTCGAGACGCTGTTTTTCACCTTTTTCAAAATCGGTCTGTTCACCTTCGGCGGCGGCTACGCCATGATCGCCCTGCTGGAAGAAGAGTTCATCCAGCGCCGCAAATGGCTGGACAAAGACGAATTCCTCGACATGACCGCCATCGCGGAATCCACCCCCGGGCCGGTGGCCATCAACAGCGCCACCTACCTCGGCTACAAGCTGGCCAAAGTTCCCGGCGCGGCCACGGCCACCGTGGCTGTCTGCCTGCCGTCCTTCCTCATCATCTACGCCATCTCGCTGTTTTTCGAGCAGTTTACCCAGCTCACTGTCATCGCCAACGCCTTCAAGGGCATTCAGGTCTGCGTCATCTACCTCATCTTCTCGGCAGGCGTGCGGATGCTCAAAGCGCTGGACAAGTCGCCCTTTGCCACCGGCGTTCTCGCCGCCGTCATGCTGGTGATGGTGGGTCTCTCGCTGGCCGGTGTCAGCGTCTCGTCCATCCTGCTCATCCTTCTCAGCGGTGCGGCAGGTGTGGCTGCATGGCTCATCGGCCGCAGAAAGGAAGGGAAGTAAGATGTTTCTGAAATTATTCCTCACTTTTCTGGAGATCGGTGCCGTCTCCTTCGGCGGCGGCTACGGCATGATCTCCCTCATCCGGGAGAAAGTCCTGCTCAACGGCTGGCTCTCTGAGGCCGAGTTCCTGAGCTTCATCGCGGTGTCGGAGTCCACACCCGGCCCGCTGGCCGTCAACATGGCCACCTTCATCGGTGCGTCGCAGGGCGGGGTGCTGGGGGCGTTCTGCGCCACGCTGGGCGTCGTTCTGCCGTCCTTTTTCATCATTCTGCTCATCGCGGCCCTCATCCACGACCTGCTCAAGTACGCCGGGGTCGAAGCTTTCCTCTCCGGCGTCCGGCCCTGCGTCGTGGCCCTCATCCTCTCCACGGCCTTCACCATGGGGCTGAGCACTCTGCTGGGCATCTCCACCGCCGCTGAAACGCTCTCGCCCGCATGGCGGGGCATTGGCATCCTTGCAATTTTGGCCGGGGTGCGGCTCATCTGGCAGAAAGCCAGAGGCAAAGCCCCTTCGCCCATCGGGATGATCCTGCTCTCGGCGGTGCTGGGCGCAGTTTTATACCAATAAAAAAGAACGGCATCTGAGCTTTTCTCCGATGCCGTTCTCTATTTTGCTCTTCTGAAATCCGATTCACAGACCCGGCCATTCTGGGCCAGAACGCGGCGCAGGACCTGCATCACGCCGGAGCTGGTGTTGGGCGGCGCAAGGAAGGGCACCTCCTCCCGGAGGGCGGGCGAGCCGTTCTCTACAAGGAAACCGTATTTTGCCGCCTTCAGCATCTCCGCGTCGTTGAAGGTGTCGCCGAACGCCATCATGCCCTCGGGCAGGACGCCCAGACGCTCCCCCAGAAGAAGCAGGGCCGCGCCCTTGTGGACGCCGGGGTTCATGATGTCCACCCAGTCTGCACCGGCCACTGCCACCGAGAAGCGCCCGCCCCAGACCGGGCCATAAAGCGCGTCGTAGCCCTTCTGGGCATCTCCCTCGGGGAAGTAGATGGTGAATTTATCCACCCGGGCGGTCACGTCCTCCAGATGAGGGACATATTCCACCTTGGTGTAGAATCTCTTGAAGACCCTGTCGTATGGCCGGAACTGCTCCTCCACATAGGCCGTTTCCAGCCCGCAGAGGACGGCGGCGTGGCCCGCGCTCCGGGCCTGCCCGGCCAGCGTGTGCCAGTCGGCAACGTCCATCTCGGAGAGATACAGGCTCTCGCCCTTCCAGCAGATGGCACCGCCGTTGTCACCCACAAGGATGATGTCGTCCTGCAGGGGCGCGAACATCTCCTCTAAGGTATAGATGGGCCGTCCGCTGGCGGCAGCGAACCGGATGCCCCGCTCTGCCAGAGCGCGGACAGTCTCCGCAAAGTCCGGCGGGAGCCGGCTCTGGTCGTCCAGCAGGGTGGCGTCAAGGTCGGAGGCAATGAGGCGGATGACGTCCATGTGCGCCTCCTCAGCCCACATAGCTGATGTTCACGTCGATCTGTCCGCCGTAGCCGGGGATGCGGGCGGTGCAGGTACCCTGCCACAGATCGCAGGCGATGGGGCTGCCGGCCACATTATAATGGGCGTTCCAGATGCTGTAGCTCTTCAGCCGGTTCAGGTCGATGCGCTTGCGGAACCACAGGGTGGAGGCGTAGACGCCCGGCTGATAGCCCTGGGCCTTGACTTCCTCGCAGAAGGCGATGGCACACTTGGTGCGGTCCTCGACGCCCAGACCGTCGGCACGGCCATTCTTGCCGCCGGAGGCCTCAGTATCGAAGTAGATGGGGTAGTCGAGCTTGCGGCCGTTCAGGACATAGGCACAGCCCTGCGCTTCTTCCCGGGCCTCGTTCTCGTTGACTGCCTGACTGAAGAAGTAGACGCCCACCTTGAGGCCCGCATTCCGGGCGTTGGTGAAGTGCTGCTCGAACATGGGGTCCAGCACCAGTGCGCCGCTGCCGTAGCCGCGGTAGCCGATGCGGATGATGACGAACTTGACGCCCGCCGTCTTGACCTGCTCCCAGTCGATGTTCGACTGATATTTGGAGACGTCGATGCCGAAGGTGGCGTCCTGCTGGACACCGTTGGCGTCGAAGTAATAGAGCTTGTTGTCGATGGACTGGATGCCCGTGACCGGCTGGTTGGTGTACTGGTCATAATAGTAGGTCTTGCCGCCCACGGTGCGCCAGCCGGAATAGACCGGAGCCGGGGTGCTGCTGTCATCGTCTCTTTTCCCGAACAGGAGGTTCCACAGCCAGCTCAGCAGACCGTTCTCGTCGGTAAGACAGGCAGTATCAATGTTGCTCGCATCCAGCGTACCCGCATCCAGTGCCGCGCGGATCTCTTCCGGCGTCAGCAGGATGGTGCCTTCCTCGGTCTTCACCGGCAGGGTGCTCTGCTCTTCGGAGTTCGTCTCCGGCTCAGCGGGCTGAGACACTGCATCCTGCTCCACCGGGGCGCTCAGGGGGTCTTCGGCGGCCAGTGCCTCGGTCTCCTGCTGTAAGCGGGGGAAGCCGTTCTCCTGTTCCAGCTCGTCGATGCCGCCCATCATGGGGGCAGAAGGAGCTGTTTCCGGGGCTGTAGGCTCTGCGGCAGTCTCCTCTGCGGGTGCAGCCGGAGCCGCCGATGCGGCGGGGCCTTTCTTTCCCCCCGGTGATGGCCCCCGCGTGGGCGCGCCGGCGGCCCCGCCGATGCGGCGGGCTCTTCTTTCACGCTCTGGCTGGGAGCAGACGGCTGCGCGGCAGACGCAGCAGTGCTCTCCGCCTCAGAGGATGCAGAGTCGTTTTTCGGAGTTTCCGTATTATTTTTCTTCGTTTCCTTTTTGGTGCTGTGGGCCGCATCGGTCTCACCCTCCCACAGCAGAGCCGACGGCTCCACCGTCAGACCCGCAGGCTGGGACACCAGCAGGGCTGTGGTGCCAAAACCGCCCACCGCGATGGCAAGCGCCATCACCGCCGAGGCCACCATCTGGCCCGCCGCACGGCGCGTCTTCTTTTTTGGTGTTCCTGTATCTTTCTGTCTCATTCCGCTTGCTCTGCCTCCAAGCTGTATTCTAACGCGGCCTCTCGCCGCCAGAAGTGCTTCAAATGCCATTTATACGTCTATAGTATACACCCAACCCCAAGCTCCCGTCAATGTCCTTCGGTGTCTCGTGCAGGGCGTTTCGTGGAAGTTTTCCACCATAGCCGACACTCCATGTGGAAAACGAACCAGGCCGCCGTATTATTGCACCCAAAAGAAAAAAAGATGAGTTTCGAACGGGATTTTTGCGTTTTCCTCTTGCTGTCTTGACATGTGTATGGTATCATGATGGTCATGCAGCTTTTGCTGCACTTTGAACGTGTTAAGACGGAAAGGCAGATTCTTTATGTCAAATGTAAAAGATTTCTTAAAACGCAAGGACATCGTCATCACCCCCCAGCGCTACCTCATCGAGGCGCTGGGCGCGATGGCACAGGGCCTGTTCGCCAGCCTGCTCATCGGCACCATCATCAAGACGCTGGGCCAGCAGACCGGGCTTGAGACGCTGGTGGACCTGGGCGGCTATGCCACGGCCATGAGCGGCCCGGCCATGGCCGTGGCCATCGGCTATGCCCTGAAAGCCCCTCCCCTGGTGCTCTTCTCCCTGGTCACCGTGGGCTACGCCGCCAACGCCCTGGGCTCTACCACTCTGGACGGCGGGTCGGGAGCCGGCGGCCCCCCGGCGGTGCTGTTCATCGGCATTATCGCCGGGAGGGTGA
>OGPO01002039.1_pt1 | contig 11341 bp, 8 predicted proteins | sample 1553041 | NCBI WGS metagenome assembly OGPO01 (sample SAMEA2580281, study PRJEB22360) | human gut metagenome | biome: human gut; feature: human-associated habitat; material: faeces | place: Denmark | collected 2008/2010 | reverse complement strand
TGGTCCTCTCAAGAATTTAGCTTTTCATCTACCCACTACAGTTGACAAAGAGCCAGATATAAAAAAGTGAAAGCTCAAGCCTCCACTTTTTTTGATTAATCTACGTTAACATATTTTTTTGAAAGTTCAAGAACTTCTTCCATTGTTGAACATTCAGTAAGTGCACGGTTAGCGTATTCTTCCATTTTAGCTGTGTCAAGTTTCTTCATTAAGCTACGTGTACGAAGTATTGATGTAGCTGACATTGAGAACTCATCCAAGCCCATTCCGACAAGGAGTGGAACAGCAGTTTGATCACCGGCCATTTCACCACACATACCAGCCCATTTACCTTCAGCGTGAGCTGCCTTAATAACGTTGTTAATCAAGCGAAGGATTGATGGGTTATATGGTTGGTAAAGGTATGAAACTTGTTCATTCATACGGTCAGCAGCCATTGTGTATTGGATAAGGTCGTTTGTACCAATTGAGAAGAAATCAACTTCTTTAGCAAATTGGTCAGCAAGCATTGCTGCAGCTGGGATTTCAATCATGATACCTACTTCGATGTCGTCTGCAACGGCAACACCTTCAGCAACCAATTTAGCTTTTTCTTCTTCAAGAATACCTTTAGCAGTACGGAACTCAGTCAACAAAGCAACCATTGGGAACATGATACGCAATTTACCGTGAACAGATGCACGAAGCAAGGCACGTAATTGAGTACGGGACATTTGGTTACCAGTTTCAGAGATAGAAATACGTAATGCACGGTAACCCAAGAATGGATTCATTTCTTTAGGAAGGTCAAAGTAAGGAAGTTCTTTATCCCCACCGATATCCATTGTACGAACAACAACAGGTTTACCATTCATACCTTCAAGAACTGCTTTGTATGCTTCATATTGGTCTTCTTCGGTTGGGAAATCTTGAGAATCCATATACAAGAATTCTGTACGATAAAGACCAACTGCTTCTGCACCATTATCGTTAACACCTTCAACGTCTTTAGGTGTACCGATATTTGCTGCTAACTCGAAGTGTTTTCCATCAGCAGTAACTGTTGGAGCATCTTTAAGTTGAGCCCATTCTGCCTTTTGTTTGGCGTAAGCTTCACCAGCTGCTTTAAACTCAGCAATTTGTTCTTCAGTGGGATTAATAACAACTTCACCGGTAATACCTGAAACCGCTAAAATGTCACCATCTTTAACAAGTTCAGTTATGTTGTTTGTTCCAAGGACTGCTGCGATTTCAAGTGTACGAGCCATAATTGCAGAGTGACTAGTACGTCCACCGATATCAGTAACAAAAGCTTTTACAAATTTTTTATTCAACTGAGCTGTATCAGATGGAGTCAAGTCATGAGCAACAATGATTGATTCTTCATCGATTGTTGCTGGGTTTGGCAATTTCTTACCAAGCAAGTTTGCAAGCACACGTTTAGTAACGTCACGAATATCCGCTGCACGTTCTTGCATGTACGGGTTATCATCCATACTTTCAAAGATCGCGATAAACATGTTCGTTACTTCCGTCAAAGCAGCTTCGGCATTAACTTGTTTAGCACGGATAGTTTCTTTGATTTGACCAGTCATTTCTGGATCAGCAAGAACCATCAAATGAGCATCAAAAACGGCTGCTGCTTCTTCACCAAGGCTTTCAACTGCTTTTTCACGGATAACAGAAAGCTCGTCTTGCGACGCCGCTAGAGCAGCATCTAGACGAGCCTCTTCTGCACTTATATCTTCAACTGTAACAGTTTCAAATGACAAGTCTGGTTGAACAAGTAGATATGCCTTAGCAACTGCAACACCATCAGATGCCGCGATTCCTTTAAGCATTTTTGTCATATTTTTATGCCAATCCTTCTTTTGTCATTGTTTCTGCGATTGCTGCAATTGCATCATCAGCGTCAGGACCTTCTGCAGAAATAGTTACGTCAGCACCTTGACCAACACCAAGACTCATAACACCCATGATAGATTTAAGGTTAACTGCTTTACCTTTGTATTCAAGAGTGATATCTGAAGCAAATTTACTTGCTGTTTGAACAAGCAAAGTAGCTGGTCGTGCGTGAATACCAGTTTCTGCAACAATGTGGAAATCTTTAGAAGCCATAATGAACTCTCCTTCTTAATTTGGAATATTTGAGTTATCAATGATAACCCTTACAATTTAGTATTATAACATAGCTGTTTGATATTATCAAGGTTAAGACGCACTTTATAAAAGTTTTTCATAAGCTAATCTCTCATTTTATTTCCAATTTTCATTTTTCAAACCATAATCAAACACCAGTCTTTATCTATTCACAATATTTTCAGAAAATTTCTTTCATATTGTTTTCAATCATTAATTTTCATTTTTGTGCAAAAACAATCATATAATTGAGATAATTTGATTGCTGAAACCACTGGTTGAATAGGCTCGTTTTCCAAAGGCTAGGTCAGCTGTAAAAATCCCTGATTTAAAGTTTTTTTCAATAGCACTTATAATGAGTTCAGCTGCTTCAGACCAACCGATATATTCTAAAAGCATACAGCCAGATAAGAGAATAGAGCAAGGATTAGCCCTATCTTGATCCACAATATCTGGAGCCGTTCCATGAGTAGCTTCAAAGATAGCATGGCCTGTTTGATAGTTAATATTAGCTCCAGGGGAGATTCCGATACCACCAACCTGGGCAGCTAGAGCATCACTTGCATAATCGCCATTCAAGTTGGTTAATGCAACAACATCAAATTTTTCGGGATTCAAAAGAATCTGTTGTAGAAAATTATCAGCGATTATATCATTAACTTCTAGACGGCCAGCAAGCATTTCTTCCTTATATTCTTCCTCAGCCACTTCATAGCCCCATTTACGAAAGCCACCTTCTGTAAATTTTTGAATATTCCCTTTATGCACCAATGTCACTTTCTTTAGATTGTTCTTAAGAGCATAGTCAATAGCTGAACGAATCAATCGTTTACTTCCTTCTATTGAAATAGGCTTAATTCCAATACTACTTGACTTGGGAAAGCGAATTTTATCGACATTCATTTCTGTTTGAAAAAAAGCAATAACGCGCTCTACATCTACCGTTCCTGCTTCCCATTCAATTCCTGCATAAATATCCTCAGTATTCTCACGAAAAATAGTAATGTCTGTTTTTTCTGGTTCCTTAAGCGGACTTGCTACTCCTTCGAAATACCGAACCGGTCGAACACAAGCGTAGAGATCAAGTTCTTGACGTAAAGCTACATTTAAAGAACGAATTCCTCCTCCGACAGGTGTTTCAAGTGGCCCCTTAATAGCTACCAGACTTTCTCGAATAGCCTCTAAAGTTTCTTGCGGCAACCACTCACCTGTTTTATCAAAAGCCTTTTTACCTGCCAAAAACTCTTGCCACTCAATACGACGCTGTCCTCCATAGGATACTTCTACCGCTTTATCAAAAATTGCTTGAGCATTCTTCCAAATATCACGTCCAACACCATCTCCTTCAATGAAAGGAATAATCGGATTATCAGTAACTTTGAGCTTGCCATTAGTCATAAGGATTCTTTCTGCCATATATTTTTTCCTTCCTAGCGTTTTTCTAAAGCAATATAAGTCATATTTTCTTGTCCAATATACTGTGAACGTGGACGAATCAATTTGTTATTTTTTTGTTGCTCGTGAATATGTGCAATCCAACCGGCAACTCGACTCATAGCAAAGATGAGTGTAAAGATATCGCTGTCAATTCCTAGAGTATGATATACAGTGGCTGAATAGAAGTCCACATTAGGAATCAATCCTTTCTTATCTCTCATGAACTCTTCAATTTCTTGAGACTTATTAAAGAATTCTTCATTCTCTGTACCCTCTGTCAACTTCTTGGCCATATCCCTTAAGAAAATCTCACGAGGATCTTTCTTCTTGTAAACACGGTGCCCAAATCCCATGATTTTTTCTTTAGAATCAAGTTTTTCCTGCAAGTATGCATTGACATCACCAGATTCACGAACTTCTTTTAGCATATCAAAGACACGTTCATTAGCCCCACCGTGAAGTGGACCTTTCAGGGCACCAATAGCTGTCGTGACACAAGAATAAATATCTGTTAGGGTTGAAGCACAAACTCGCGCAGCAAATGTTGAGGCATTCAATTCATGGTCAGCATGAAGGATTAAAGTCTTATTCATAGCTTCGATTTCAATTTCAGAAGGTTCAACACCATTCAACATGTAAAGAAAATTCGCTGCAAATCCTAAATCCTTCCGTGGTTTAAGAGGCATTTTACCAGTACGTAAACGTGCAAAAGTCGTGATGATAGTTGGCAATTTAGCCATTAATTCGATGCTTTGCTGATAAACAGCTTCCATGGATCTTTCCTCAGCATCCACATTATATACACCAAGTAGGGAAACTGTTGAACGAAGAACACTCATCGGGTGTAAATGGGGGCGAGATTGGATAAGAATACATTGTTCTACAGCATCTGAAATATCATAGTTCTTACGTAATTCGGCCTCAAAATACTTGAGTTCCATTTGCGTTGGAAGATGACCATTCCACAGCAGATAAATTACTTCCTCAAAAGACGCCTTATTATTCATAAACTCGGAAATATCATATCCTGCATAGGATAAATGGTCATCAATAATAGATGAAATCCTAGTATTACAGGCAATCATATCCTTAAGTCCATCAATTTCAACTGTTGTCATTTTAGGCTCCCTTCATTTTTTTTCTTACAACCATTGGCAAGATACCACCATTTTTATAGTAGCGAATATCAGCATCTGCATCAAAACGAACCAGTACTTTGAAAGTTTTGGTTTGTTCAGGTGTTGAAGCTGTAACAGTAATAACATCATGAACACCTGGATTTTCTGAAAGATCAAAGCTAAAAATCTCATGTCCTGTCAATCCAAGAGTTTCAGCATTTTCTCCTTCCATAAATTGTACCGGCAAAATTCCCATCATGACTAGATTTGAACGGTGAATACGCTCAAAACTCTCAGCAAGTACTACTTTCACACCAAGGAGATTTGCCCCTTTAGCTGCCCAGTCACGACTTGAGCCCATACCATAATCCTTACCAGCAATTACAAGTGTATCTCGATTAGCTTCTTTATATTTCATAGCAGCATCGTATATGGGTAGAATGTCACCTTCATATTTAGTATATCCACCAATTTTTCCTTCTGCCAACTCATTTTTGATACGAATATTAGCAAAAGTTCCTCGCATCATGACTTCATGGTTTCCACGACGACTACCATAAGAATTAAATTCTTGATAATCTACACCATTTTCAGACAAATAGCGTGCTGCTGGACTGTTTCTAGCAATATTACCAGCTGGAGAAATATGGTCTGTTGTAACCGTATCTCCAAATTTAGCCAATACCTTCAAATTATTCAATGGTTTAATGGTCAAATCATCTCCTAAAGCATCAAAGTAAGGTGGATTTTGAATATAGGTAGACTTCTCATTCCATTTATAATTTTGGCTCTGTTCAGTAGTAATGGCATTCCACTTCTCACTGTCTAAGAAGACACTAGCGTATTCGTCTCGGAAAAGTTGACGGGTTACGTATTTATCAACATAAGCTTCAATTTCATCACGTGATGGCATAATATCTTCTAGATAGACGGCTCGCCCATTGTCGTCAAAACCTAAAGGCTCCCTTGTCAAATCAATATTAGTGTTACCAGCCAAAGCGTAGGCAACAACCAATGGTGGGCTAGCTAAGAAATTTGCTTTTACGAGAGGATTAATACGCCCTTCAAAGTTACGATTTCCTGACAGAACGGCACTCGCTAGTAAGTCCGTGTCTACAATAGCTTTAGCTACCTCAGGACGTAGATCTCCCGAGTTACCAATACACGTCGTACAACCGTAACCTACCAAATTGAAGCCAAGCTTGTCTAAGTAGCTTTGCAAGCCTGAAGCTTTAAGATAACCAGTAACAACTTTAGAACCTGGTGCCAAAGATGTCTTCACCGTTGGAGATACCTTTAACCCTTTCTCAACTGCTTTTTTAGCTAAAAGACCAGCCGCCATAAGAACGTAAGGATTTGAGGTATTGGTACATGATGTGATCGCTGCAATGGCCACATGCCCCATTTGAATTGTTTCTGAATGATCCTCAAAATCAACTTTTGCCGTTTTTTCTAACTCCTTCTTGTCCAATCCAAAGCCACGCACACCTGCTTCTCGTACCACTGCATCCTGAAATTCTTGCTTAGCATCGGACAAGAGAATCAAATCCTGTGGACGTTTGGGACCCGAGATAGAAGGTTTAATGGTTGACAAATCAATTTCAACAACCTTAGTATACTTGGCTTCTTTACTTGGGTCATAAAACAGATGATTGGCTTTTGTGTAGGCTTCAGTGACCTGGATATGTTCCTCATCACGATTAGTTAAACGCATGTAGTTAAGAGTTTCGTCATCAATAGGAAAATAACCACAAGTTGCCCCATACTCTGGTGCCATATTAGCGATTGTAGCACGATCAGCTAGAGATAGGCTCTTTAAGCCAGAACCAAAATACTCTACAAATTTACCAACAACATTTTCAGAACGAAGTACTTGAGTAATCTTGAGAGCCAAGTCTGTTGCCGTAGCAATTTTAGGAAGTTCACCTGTTAAATGTACACCAATAACCTCTGGAATTGGGAAATAGGAAGCTTCACCTAGCATAGCTGCTTCAGCTTCAATTCCGCCGACACCCCAGCCCAGAACACCAATACCATTAATCATCGTTGTGTGACTATCTGTACCAAACATAGAGTCGGGATATAGTAGCCCATCTTTTTCAATAATGACATCACTTAGAAATTCAATATTAACCTGATGGATAATACCTGTAGCTGGTGGAACCACACGGTAATTTTCAAAAGATTGTTCGGCCCATTTAAGAAATTCGTAGCGCTCATTGTTACGTTTAAATTCTAGATTGATATTATCTTCAAGCGCTGTATCACATCCATATGAATCGACTTGAACAGAGTGGTCAATGACTAAATCTACTGGAATCTCTGGATTAATAAGTTCTGCTTTACCACCATTAGCCACTATAGCATCCCGCATTGAGGCCAAGTCAACGACAACAGGAACCCCTGTGAAATCTTGTAAAATGACGCGACTTGGTTTAAATGGTATCTCAGAAATTGTTGGAAAATTCGGAAATTTTATCAGATCAGAAATGTGAGATTCCTTAACATCAATGCCATCTTTTTTTCGGAGGAGACTTTCAAGTAGTATTCGAATGCTATAAGGTAGTTCTTCGACCTTAACATCATAGGATTTTGCTGCTTTTTCGAGATCATAAAAAGAGAATATCTTACCATTTACAGTTAGATTTGAACAGTATTCTTGCATACTTGAACCTCCATTAGTTAAAAAATTTCCTCTATTCTACACTGTTTTTTTAAAAAAAACAAATAAAATTGGCATTCTTGTGTGATGTTTTATTACATCTTCAGTCAGTTGTTGGAATTTTAGCCATTTCCATAAATAAATTCTATTTAATTTAAGAAAACTTAAAAAGCCTTCAAAACACAAGATATAGGGTTGTGTTTCAATACTAAACACAAAATATTGTATTCCTTAAAATATTTAGCTTGATTTTTCCCAATATTTTGGGTATTCTATTAAAGTCAAAAAAATGACACCTAGTCACTTAAAATCTTTAAAAAAAGGAGTATTTGCAATGGCAAAGATTACATTGTTTTCAAAAAACAACTGTATGCAATGCAAAATGACAAAAAAATTTTTGGAAAAAGAAGGTGCTGATTTCGAAGAAATCAATATCGATGAACAACCAGAAAAAATTGATTACGTCAAAAGCCTAGGCTTTACTGCTGCTCCAGTGATTGAAGCAGGCGATATCGTCTTTTCAGGTTTTCAACCGGCTAAACTTAAAGAAATCCTTTAATTATCAAGTTTTTATATAGAAAGGAACTTGTTTGCTTAGTTTAATATGTTAACTTTAACCTTTAAACTAGGCCTGGTATCTGTATTATGTCTTTAAAAAATCTTGGCGATGTTTCTTACTTCCGCCTCAACAACGAAATTAACCGTCCTGTAAACGGTCAGATTCCTTTGCATAAGGATAAAGAAGCGCTTCGTGCCTTTTTCCTTGAAAATGTTAAGCCAAATTCAATGGCATTCAACAGCATCACAGATAAAATTAATTATTTGATTGAAAACGACTATATTGAGTCTGAATTCATCGGTAAATATGAACCTGCTTTCATCGAAAAATTGTCTGCAGAAATTCATGCTCAAAAATTCCGCTTTCAATCTTTCATGGCAGCCTACAAGTTCTACCAACAATATGCTCTCAAAACAAACGATGGCGAGACATACCTTGAAAGTTTTGAAGATCGTGTTCTTTTTAATGCTCTTTACTTCGCTGATGGTGATGAAAACCTGGCTAGTGACCTTGCTAACGAAATGATTCACCAACGTTATCAACCTGCTACTCCTTCATTTTTAAATGCTGGACGTAGTCGTCGTGGAGAACTCGTTTCATGTTTCCTTATCCAAGTAACGGACGATATGAATTCCATCGGTCGTTCTATTAACTCAGCTCTCCAATTATCACGTATTGGTGGAGGGGTTGGTATTAGCCTATCTAACCTACGTGAAGCTGGTGCTCCTATCAAGGGATATGCTGGTGCTGCTTCTGGAGTTGTCCCAGTTATGAAGCTTTTTGAAGACAGCTTCTCTTACTCAAATCAACTTGGTCAACGTCAAGGTGCTGGTGTTGTTTATCTGGATGTTTTCCACCCAGATATCCTTGCCTTCCTTTCAACTAAGAAAGAGAACGCTGATGAAAAGGTACGTGTTAAGACATTGTCACTAGGTGTTACAGTACCAGATAAATTCTACGAGTTAGCACGTAATAATGAAGATATGTATCTCTTCAGCCCCTACTCTATCGAAAAAGAATACGGTAAACCATATAACTACATTGATATTACAGCTATGTATGATGAATTGGTTGCCAATCCTAATATCACCAAAACTAAGATTAATGCGCGTGAGTTAGAAACTGAAATTTCTAAACTCCAACAAGAATCTGGTTACCCATATATCATCAACATTGATACAGCTAACAGACATAACCCAATTGATGGTAAAATTGTTATGTCCAACCTCTGTTCTGAGATTCTCCAAGTTCAAACACCAAGTGAACTTAACGATTCTCAAGAATTTGTTAAACTCGGTACAGATATCTCATGTAACCTTGGATCTACTAATATCCTGAACATGATGACTTCACCTGACTTTGGTCGTTCCATTAAGACTATGACACGTGCGCTTACCTTTGTTACAGACAGCTCAAGTATCGATGCCGTTCCATCAATCAAAAATGGGAACCAACAAGCTCATACCTTTGGTTTAGGAGCTATGGGGCTTCACTCTTACCTTGCTAAACACCATATTGAGTATGGTAGCCCAGAATCTATTGAATTCACTAATATCTACTTCATGCTTATGAACTACTGGACTTTAGTTGAATCTAACAATATCGCCCGTGAACGTCAAGAAACCTTTGTCGGCTTTGAGAATTCAAAATATGCTGACGGTTCTTACTTTGATAAATACGTTACAGGGCAATACGTTCCTAAATCTGACCGTGTTAAAGAACTTTTCGAAGGCCACTTCATCCCACAAGCCAAGGATTGGGAGGAACTACGTGAACTCGTTAAAAAAGATGGTCTCTACCATCAAAACCGTTTGGCTGTTGCGCCAAATGGCTCAATCTCTTACATTAACGACTGTTCTGCTTCTATTCATCCAATCACACAACGTATTGAAGAACGTCAAGAGAAGAAAATCGGAAAAATTTACTATCCAGCCAACGGTCTTTCAACAGACACTATTCCTTTCTACACTTCAGCCTACGACATGGACATGCGTAAAGTTATCGACGTTTATGCCGCTGCGACTGAACACGTTGATCAAGGTTTGTCATTAACCCTATTCTTGCGTAGTGAGTTGCCTAAAGAAATTTACGAATGGAAAACAGAAAATAAACTAACAACTCGCGATCTTTCTATCCTTCGTAACTACGCCTTTAACAAAGGAATCAAGTCAATCTACTACATCCGTACTTACACAGATGACGGCGAAGAAGTTGGCTCTAACCAGTGTGAAAGCTGTGTCATCTAAGATAGTGATTTGAGGCTAACAACTTCACTACTCTTATTTATAAAAAGCATAAAATGGGTCGGTTCGCCGACTTTTTTAATAGATAAACTCAAAAAAACTATATCATGATTTTTAATTATGATAAAATAGAAATGATATCAATAAAGAAAGAGGTTTCTAATGGAAACTTACTATAAAGCCATTAACTGGAATGAAATCGAAGATGCGATTGATAAATCTACCTGGGAAAAATTAACTGAACAATTTTGGTTAGATACTCGAATTCCCCTTTCAAATGACCTTGATGACTGGCGTAAACTTTCAGCTGAAGAAAAAGATTTAGTTGGAAAAGTTTTCGGCGGCTTGACCTTGCTAGATACCATGCAATCTCAAACGGGTGTTGAAGCCATTCGAGCAGACGTTCGTACACCTCATGAAGAAGCTGTCTTGAACAACATTCAGTTTATGGAATCTGTTCACGCAAAATCTTACTCTTCTATTTTCTCAACTTTGAATACTAAATCAGAAATTGAGGAAATTTTTGAGTGGACAAACAGCAACAAGTACTTGCAAACTAAAGCAAAAATCATTAATGATATCTATGAAAACGGAACGGCACTTCAGAAAAAAGTTGCTTCAACTTATCTTGAAACCTTCCTTTTCTATTCAGGCTTCTTCACTCCACTCTATTATCTTGGTAATAATAAGCTAGCTAATGTCGCTGAAATTATCAAACTCATTATCCGTGACGAATCTGTTCACGGTACCTATATTGGCTATAAGTTCCAACTAGGATTCAACGAATTACCTGAAAAAGAGCAGGAGAGTTTCCGTGAATGGATGTATGATCTCCTCTATCAATTATATGAAAATGAAGAACTCTACACTAAATCTCTTTATGACGGTGTTGGATGGACCGAAGAAGTAATGACCTTTCTTCGCTATAACGCCAATAAAGCATTGATGAATTTAGGACAAGATCCTCTTTTCCCAGATTCTGCTAACGATGTTAACCCAATCGTTATGAATGGTATTTCTACAGGAACATCAAACCACGATTTCTTTTCTCAAGTCGGTAATGGTTACCTTCTAGGTACTGTTGAAGCTATGCAAGATGATGATTATAACTACGGACTAAAATAAAAGCTAGCCTAGGCTAGCTTTAATGGCTCTATAATTTCTGTAGTGGGTAAAACTACTGTAGAGATTATAGAGCTTTTTG
>OGPO01002033.1_pt1 | contig 11376 bp, 27 predicted proteins | sample 1553041 | NCBI WGS metagenome assembly OGPO01 (sample SAMEA2580281, study PRJEB22360) | human gut metagenome | biome: human gut; feature: human-associated habitat; material: faeces | place: Denmark | collected 2008/2010 | reverse complement strand
AGCTTCAATGTTTGCTTTGTAGTATCTGATAAGTTCTTCTGTTTTCATTGCTCTTGACTTTTACTTGTTATTAATAGGTGTTATTTTGATATTGTAAAGATACAAATAATATATTGAATATCAGTATTTTACATCTTAAATATCGCAAGCTTAAACTTTGTTTAACTTTCTATATTTCAACGTGTTACCAAATTTTTCAACGGTGGTGCCGCTCCGCTTGTTGCCTCCACGCCTGGATAGTTGGTTATTTAAACACGTGATCTATAAATACCGTATTAGTTTGCCATTCTCCGCGCTTTTTGAAAACAAAATACCCGCGTATTGTTGCCGTTTCATTCATTCCGTTTGCAAAATCATAAGCGGCTTGTTGGTCCTTTCCGAATTCTTCGTTTATCGTTCCGCTGTTATTGCTCACCCTATAGCGTAGCTTTGCAGGGGCTTTTGTTCTATCTGTAATAATATTCATACTTTCCGTTTTGTGCAATTGCTTGCGGTTAATACTTATTTCCCTTGTAATCCTGTGTGGTAGCCATCAAGCCATATTAACAACTCTTTTGGGGTGTAATAGCCGCTTATACGCTTGTTCGGGTAACGTGTCGTTATTTCTCCGTTGTCGCCATCCGCCAATATTATAGCGTATGTATGTTTCGGCAAACTCGATGGATTGAGGGAGAAACCATTTGCCCTGCAATATGATTGTAATTGCCTTAACGCTTCTTTCTGTGTTAGATTCATATTCTTATGGTGCTGATTTCAACATATATTTTGATAAAAGGATGGATTTACTTTTCTCTATCTCGCTATTGGTGTCAATACCAATCTGCTGGTAGAACCCGGCATTACCAGAAAGACATTCATACGCAATTTTCAATGTTCTGCGTTCTTCTTTGGTAAATCCAATGCGAAAAGTGGAGGAAATTGCTAGTGCGGCTTTTAAATCACCGCACTGGAGTAATGAAATCGCTTTATTGGTTTTCGTTTTCATCTCCCCACAACTTTTTAGCAAGTTCGTAATTCTTTTGTGCTTCATTAACTGCTTTCTTGGCATAAGTAAGAGTATAAGCATGTTCACGCGGATATTTGCCAGACTTTACACCTTCATGGTATTCTTTCGCTTGTTCCAACTTGTGTTCGTAGAAGTCAATGCTTTCCGGCATAGACAAATTGATCGTGTTGGCACGTTTCTCCCAATATTGGGTCACTCTTTCATGTTCATTTGCCTTATCACTGAACTCAACGCTTTTACCCATGTTGTTCCAGGCATCATCTATCATTTTGCGATGACCTCGTTCACTATGGTGCCCTACTTTGATGGGCTCGCCTAAAGAAAGAAAATCTCGATGTTTATTCGATTTCTGAAAATACTCATTACTTTTTTGCACTGCTGATACGGCCCATTCACGTCTGCGTTCCGCTCTTTGCTTAGCCCATTCTTGAACGTTAAAGCCATCAGCCCGGGCGATGGAGTAATAATAAAAACCATCTTTCTCGAGAATTAGATTGAAAACGATGCTTTCGTTTTCTTTGCCATACTTGGTGGTAACTAGAATTTCTTCACCTTTTTTGTGCATCTCTTCGCACTTTGCCAAAAACACGTTTGGCGCAAACTTGTAATATGTGTTCATTGCTCTTATGTATTAAATTGCTAACTTTAATATTTCTATATCTCGAATAAGTCTATTGGCTCTCTGCCTTTCATTACTTGCAAAGTCTTCATTACAGATACTTTCGTAGAATGCCGCATTTTCTTCTGCTTCTTTTAACGACATCTCTTTGCGTTCTATCAAAGACTTTATTGTATCAATATCATTGCTATTAATAATTTCTTCTAAAGCTGTCTTCTTTGTTAATTCGATTGTTGCTTTCATTGCTCTTGTCTTTTAATTGTTAGTAATATTGGTTTCTTTTAAGTATTGTAAAGATACTCATTATCAATGAATTAGCCAAATATTTACACAATTATTTTAGTCGTAAAATACTCATAACCAAAGATTTAACTTTTAGAATAAAACAGCAGACATGATACAGATGATGCATCGGAAATGGTTACTTTGTATAGTTTGCTCATGGATTTTTCTTTTTAAGTATTTCAACACATTCCTTTACTCCATCATCGAAACCTTGTTTATAGCCTTTAGTATATTCCCCTATATTATATACCGTCATTGACAGAAAAAATAGAAGGATACCCAAAGCCTTATACCAACTAGGAAGCGAGATGGAAAACGGCTTGAATGTAATTGTAAGATCTCCAACCCATAATATAGCTATTATGAATATAATTGTAAATAAAATTGTTTTCATAATCTTAATATTGTTTATTACCTTATTCCTAATTTAATTTCTTCATCCTTAATTATTTTTCCAATCTTATCGGCTTCCTCATACCGTTCTTCTTTTATCAACAGTCTTTGCAATTCCGAAAGCTGGTTAATATAAACAATATCGTTACGATCTGATACATGGCGGACATATCCTTCTATCTTATCTATCTTATCCATCTTGTCTTCCATGCGTCTGTGCCACTTGCTTACCAAGATTAAGGTAAACATCAAAGCATAAGCATTTAATGAGACAATGATAAATTTAAATATTACTTCTGCTGTTTCCATAACAATATAATCTGTTAATCAATAAGTTCAAATTCATAAACAAACATGAAAGGGTTACTTTCCCATATACATTTGCCTAATAATTTGTATATGAGAGCGACAAAGGCTTGTTTTGCATTAGGATACTTATACTTTCCAGATTCATCAAAACTATATGTAAAACCCATGCAATCGGTATGCGGTGAATCAAATCCTAAAAAATATTTTCCTATACCTTCTTTCATACAACTTTCATCATCTATATCTTGGAGTCGTTCAATCTTAACATTGATAATGCGGATATGATGTGTCATGGCATCAGCGCGAACAAATAACTTGTTGCGCCAACCTTTGCTATTCTTCCAACTACTAACTAACATATCAAGTGTTTCCAACCCTTGTTCATGGTAAACGGTTTCATAACTTTGAGCAATGGCATAAATTTCACCAACTTTGTATCGAGATAAATGCATTTTATCTTCTCTAAATGTAAATGGAACAATTTGTCTCGCCATAGTCTTCCGACCTTCCAATACCGCTTGGGTTAATCCTAATTTATCGTTGAAAAATATCTTCTTCATAATCATATCAGTTTTAATGCTTCATGTAATCCAGCTTCAAGTGCTTCTTCATAAGTATCCCATTCCCCTCCGTCATTTGTTCCTTCATAAACAGAACTAGTTATATGAGTTCCATTGTCAGCTTTAGATATTTCGTATCCATAGCCACAAGCACAGTTATATACACATATATGAATATTTTTGGTTTCACGTAACCACTTTTGGGCGACGGATTGCGGAGGAACAGATAGGTATTTATAACAATGATTCAAAGTGGAAACATCTATGAGATATTTCCTTTCATTGAACCCCTTCTCTTTAAGCAGTTTTGCTGTTTCTAATGTTACAAGTTCTTCGGTCATGGTTATTCTCCTTTACACTCTTCACAATGCAATTTATAAGCATGTGCAAACATCTTTAACGTAACAGGATCAAAGTGAAAATCGGACTGTTTCCCTTCTATGACAACAGAAATACATAATTTACCATCTAAAAAGCAAATATATGCCTCACCATCTCCAATCCCTCTAATGGAAAAGGTTTGTGTCTGTACACTATCCATGATTCTCCTCCTTTAGTCTTTTAATTAGGGCATCAGCGCAATTAAGCGAATATTTAGCTACTGCCTCAGAATTAATACCATTCTCGTTTGCTATAACAACTTTAATAATGTCTTTTGCCAATTCGTACCTACGTTGTTCCCAATCAATGTTTTCACTAAAGAAATTAAGTTCTGCCAGCTTGAGATACATGTTTCCCACCAATGCAGTACCATCATCATATAAATCCTTAATCTCTACAATTTCTCCAGTTGATTTTACTCTTGCTTTCATATTTAATATTCTGATTTAATAATAGTACCAAATGAACGATACCGATGCCAAACTATATTTCCACGCTGAATTTCAGTAAGCCAATCACAAGCCTTAAAAACTTGTCCTACATTATATAGGAATGGTCTTTTTTGAATTTTTCTTTTTATTCTTGCTTTCATATTTAATCGAAATACATTACTTTCTTACCTATACATACTTTGAACCTTGAAAAAACTTCACTATGTTGTGTAATATTATTGGGATTATATTTGTTAACAAAACATCCAGTACGTTTATGGTATCTGACACAAGCATTTTCAGGAGATTTAGCCAATACATCTTTTTCATCTATAAAATCAGAAAACAAATCATCTCTGTATGATACCTTATACCACTTAACTTGGTTTCTTATCTTTTTAAAATACTTTGCTTTCATCATTCCTCCTTTGTTTTAAAATGTTCAATCAGTTCGTCTACGGTGGCCTTGCGCCATTTAAGAGATACTTCTAATATACTGTCATTGTCTTTATTATAAACCCAAATTCCTTCGGGTGAAATAAACCACTGAAACTTATCTGTATCATCCCTCAATGCTGCTAAAGCAAGGAAAAGCTCTTCATTGGTTCCACAATCAATCCTACCAGCACAATTCCAAGTTATATGCGGATCTTTTGAATCAAACATCTCATTCGTAATATTGGTGTACTTGGCATACTCCTTATTTGCTGCTGTTGCTAAACATAACTTCTTATTGTCAAATATCACTATTGATGGTTTATACCCTAATTCCTCCAGTTTTTTCCGAAGTTCCTGTGTGTCTTTACGTATAAAGCACGGTGTTGTAAATCCCATAATTATTCGTTTTTTAATAATCCTGATTTCCTCAATTTTTTTCTAAAATTCTTTTCATTTAAGGCTTGTTCATAATAGCAATTAGGTTCTATGACCGTTTCAGCCCTAGTTATAGGAAGCCCATTCAGTCCTATAGAAACATTATGTATAATAGAAGCTCTCTTTATCTCCCCTGTCTTAACGTTAAAAGAGAATAATATATGCCCTGGATTCCTCTTAACTTTTTTAATCAATTTATATTCTGTTTGTTGTTTTTGTAGATACTCTATCTGTTCTTTAGAAAGATCATCTTTTGTTACAATAGGTACTATATCCATTTACTTTTCCTCCTCTCCAACTTTAACATATCCGTTTTCAATGCACCAACACAGCATATCATAGGCTGCATCCAATAGGTTTCCTGACAATTTAAAAACAAATGGTTCACATATGCCTATTTGATAACTTATACACCAAGGTCCAGCAAAAGTAGGTTCAATGTGCAGCTTATTTTTTGTACCAAAGTCATTTATGTGTCGCGGTAACTTGCCGAGAATATCCTGCAAGGTAAAAACTCCACACTCTTCTTTTAAGGAATGATCGTAACTACTAGTGTCAACGTAATATAGATTAAAATGGACATTGTACCAATGGTGCTTAATTGCTTTTTCAGCATCTTCCCATAACAATTCGCAACCATCATCATCCGTGGCTATTAATACCATGCTTGCATCGCTTGTATCCAGCCCAAGCTCCTTCAAGTGCTTCATCTGCTCGATTGATAATGCCTGTTTCATTTCTTTTCCTCCTCTGTTTTAATATCCGTTACTTTGCCACGACTGACAAAACAGAAACATCCCATCACATTACACAGGTATGATTCATGCTCCATCTTACACTCTTTGCATTCTTTACATAATGAACATTCACTGCAAACGAAATTTTCATTGAACGTTTTGCTCATTTCATGCAACACACCATCTATTATTATTCCGCTATTTATTTCCATATTGTCTAATTAATTTAATTGCTAATAGAGGGTCTTTATCTCCTATTTGATTGATTAGCTTTGTAAATTTGTCCACTCTGCCATAGTGTCTAACGCAAATAGCATTTGCCTTCATCGAGCGTCCTAATCCGTATAAATACTCCATGCGTGCATTTCTACGGATATTCTTCATTATCTTTTTTGCTTGTCTTAATTTCATATCTCAATCTCCTTTCTCTTTAATCCGTTCAAGCACATCCCTGTTGGCTTCGAGTATATCATCAAAAGACGGGATGGGCATATAAGCGACAACTATTCCATGAAAAGAAATTGTATCATACACACGCTCTTCTGTCTCCCATTTCCCTTTTTTATACAATCCAGCAAAGTAACCTCTATGAATACCCCTCCATTCCAGAATAAATACAACACGCTTCCCCTCTTCCGGCAACCGTTCCTTAACACTTATCCAAGGGGATTGCTTTGATTGCCATTCGGCTCCGTCTTTGAATAACGGAACGGCATATTTTTCTATCGTTGCCGCAAAAGCATTATAAAGGCTTGTATCTTTATGCTTGCTATATCCATCTTTCAATTCTTGTAATATCTTCTCGCGTTCAATTCGAGCCGCTTCTTCTACAGTATGTTTCATAATCATTCTTTTATAAATTCAAGTTTGTACCCTAAATACCCCGATTTACCTTCCGCATCCATAGCCCGTCCTGTCAAGTTACCATAAAGTTCATCCATGATAATGTAAAATATTACTTTGGGTAATGGTTTTTGCAGATATTCAATGTACACATTAAATAATTCATGCTTTGGAGTTACCGTTTCGATTTCTCTGAAACATTCGGTTATCGGACGAAAATCAAATCCATTCTTCTTTGGGTTGGTCAATAGTTCCTTATAGGCAGCTACAAGACCAGGGGATAATTGTATTGTTTCACACTTCATACTTGTACTATTTCAAATTCATCTGCATGTTCCTTACCAATCCAATCCCGTTTCTGATTTTCAGTTGCGGTTTCATAGATTCTTCCTCGCTTAGACAAATGCCTTTTCCTAAAAATACCTTCTTCTCCAAGTTTGTCATAATCTCTTCTTGAAGGGGATAATCCCTTTGCCCTGCAAAAGAACAATCCCGTTTCCTTGTGTCTAAATTTTACTGCCATTATTAATCCTCGAACTTTTCAAAGTGTACATCTTGGTTATCTTGTCTCACATTACAAATGCAATAATGATCATTGCATTCTGGTTTACAATTAAAGAAGCATTTATCACATCCGCATATAATATCGCTATCTTTTTTCACGATAATTTTGGCCCCATCACATTCAAATACTTCTCCTATTTTTCTTTCCTGTCTCATAATTGTTCAATCTAAGTTCGTTTTGAGGATTATCCATTAAACTTAAACTCATCCATATATCCCATCTCTTTCAAGCGGATATTAAACTCTTCAACCGAATCATTATTAGGAATGAATCGCTCAAGAACATCGTTAAAAGGGTGCAGATCGTTTTTTAAAATATCATTAGCCTCTTCTTCTCCACGTTTCTTTCCTAATCGGTCTTTGCATACTTCTATGTAATCATCTTTTGTCATATTGTAGTGCGTGACTGTATCAACAATTGTACTAAACCTACAATATAAGCCGTTTGGCTGTTGGGCTATAAATGATCCCATAATTACCTCCTTCTAATCTGTTTTGAATTATTTTTTTATAACTACCGCCATTGTACTAATAGATGTGCCACTCTCTTTAAACTCGCCTGCGCTGATTTCAAACACTTCTCCATGTACTTTTTCCAACCATTCCCGGAACTCAACACATTTCTTTTCAGACGCGAATTTCCAATGCTGACTAGTTATAGCTGCAAGAATTCCACCTTCTTCCAAGCGTTCATACATAAGTCTTACATGGTCTATGTCTTGATTGCCGGAGAATGGAGGATTAGCAATAATCTTAGTGTAATGCCCTACACTGTCTTTCGTAAAATCTTCATCAAGCAATATTACGTTATCAAGTGTATGAAGGAACTCCCTGTTTTCTGGCATCAGTTCATAACATTCAACTGTTACTGACGGGCACGACCGATGAATCGCTTTTATCAGAGCACCACGTCCGGCACTTGGTTCAAGTACGGTATCTGTTTCATGAATTCCACCGGCAAGCATTACCAGCCAGTCTGCAATATCAGCAGGTGTTTCAAAGAACTGAAAATCTTTTTGCAAATCGCATCGCTTACCTTCTTTCAAGATGGAGAACACACGTTCCGGATTAAAAGGAAATGTGAAACCCTGTACCTTCCCACCTTGCCATGAGCCGCCGGCTTCTTCTATCCACTTTTTTGCTTCGGCATAAGATTTTTTGTTGAATTGAACTTGGGGAAGTTTGAGGATATTGTTCTCAAGAGTACAATGTTTCAATATCTCTTCCACGCTCCATTTCTTACCTTCATCAGCCTGTTTTTTCTTTTCGTCCGTTGAAGCGTCCGGCGCTAAAAGTGAAGATATTTTTTGAACAACTATGTTGCTTGCGTCCATGAAGGCACTGACGCAAGATATCGCTTCTATCAAAAAATCAGTGTCAACACACCCAGTATCGTCATAGATGTCTATCCCTTCGGTCATGGATGACAGTTCATTAAGCTGCGCTACACTACCATGTAACGTTTCGATTAAAATCTTTTTTTTGTTCATCATAACTTTTCTGTAAATAAATTCTAGTTGTGTCTACACTCCCGTGACCTAGAAGGTCAGCCAGTTGAATAACATCTTTGTTTTTTTTCAGGAACATTTTAGCAAAGAAATGCCGGAAGGCGTGCGCGTGCATCTTCCTTGGATCAATGCCGCAATGTTTTCCCCATGCTTTCAAGTGCTGGGAAAAGCCACGCTGTGTGATCGGTCCGAATCTCCCTACCGCAAAAATCCCGGTCTTACCATATTCTTTAGCGTAAACCTTTGCTTCTTGCTGTAGCTGTTTTTGAAAGAAAAATCGACGGTACTTGTTACCCTTTCCTTTTAATGTCACTTCCCCGGATATGATGTCTTCCCACGTAAACTGCTGGAATTCCGACAGACGGGCGCCCGTTGTTCCCAAAACCTTAATAAAGAAATAGTAATCCTTGTTGTTTTTTGCCTTGAGATATTCCAACAGCCGGTTATATTCCTCTTCGGTCGGCACATTGTTCACATCAAGCTTGCGCTTTATTTTGGGGCGCTTCAGTTCTATAGGCTTCTTCAGCCATTTGGAAAATCTTTCTATTGCTGTAATTCGCAAACGGATGGTAGCGGGAGATAATTTTTCTTCTTCAAGACTTTTTATAAACCTCCTGCAATTATCCATGTTTACCTCATTGGCATACTCGAAATACTTCTTCATTGAAGTATAATATAAATTAACTGTATGAGGGGAGTAGTCATTATTATCCGTCAACCATACTATAAAGTCATTCAATAGCTTTTTGCTCTTCTCGGATATGACGTCAAGTTTTTCCAGTGGCTTTACCGTCTTATCCCTCCTTCCATATCCGATGTTAAGGAAAGACAATAGATCGCATATAGCTGAACACATTATGGAATGACGCACCATGACATCTGCATTTTCACGCTTATAAACCAGATAGCCACGACGATTGACATCTTCAGTACGTTCAAGAAAATCCGTTACATATTTGATATATTTCCCGACAGTATCATAAGTCCTGCCTGTTGTGTATAAGTAGGAAATATAATCAGTTAATATCTTCTGCCTGTCATTATTCATAATCTTGTTTAATTAAATTACACCAATCATTGCTATCTTCGAAAAAACATCTGTATCCATTAGCCGTATGTTTGCCTCTCACTTTCCGACATATAGCACTGATCAAAGAAGGAGCCACGCCAATCATCTTACCAGCCATTTGTATCGAAGGGAATACTCCACATAATTTCTCATCCTTTATCAAAACAACGCTCTTTTTATTCATGCCTGCGCCAGTCTTATGCCAAGCCCCACGTCCTTTAGACAGATTTTTTATACTTCTGGCCTTGGAACGTTTTGAATGATAAACCATTTTACGACCCTTGTTGCGAGAAACACAACCTTTTAAAAATCGTCCGGTGATAAAGTCTCTCTCAAATCGCTCAGGCGGTATATATAATTCACTCATTTCTTCTCTGGTTATTGGTTAAATACTAATCTCTTTAAATTCGTATGGAGTAATCTTTCCTTTTTCTTTCACAGAAGAAAAGAATGAATCTGCTGGGCAAACACATTCGGGCATTTCACTCGTATTACAATCGTCGGGAACGGTTGCCAAGATGCATAAACCATCTGCTGGCAGATGCTCACAACTGACTTTATCATCCCAACCAATGTACTTTTGTGCTTCCTTTGCGATATCTTCACATCTATACCTATAATTTATGTAGGCATCATCCGCAGCTTTCAGTAACTTAGATATATTCATTTTCTGTTCCGTTTTTAACCATTTCCCTGATGTCAGGTAAATGATAATTATTATCAATTAAATTCTAATTGCTCTATCAGTCAACTGTTAATCAACTTCCACTAACTCACCGTTTTCCAGTCTATACCATGTGTCGGCCTTTACAATCTCTCCATCAACTACTACAGCCTTCCAATCGACAATATCATACGTATCTTCCCCTTCTTCAGCTATGACCAAAATTGCACCAATTCCGCCCTTTACCTGAACATTGTTACCTCTTGCCATTGACAAACCATTTGATCCGGTTGAAGCCTTTCCTCTTGCCGTGGCAGCACCATAATCACCAGCCGTGGCAGCCCCGCAATTACCAGCCGTGGCAGCACCATAATCACCAGCCGTGGCAGCACCTCTATTACCAGCCGTGGCAGCACCACTATCACCAGCCGTGGCAGCACCATAATCACCAGCCGTAGCAGGTTTTCCCGGTTCCGCATTACACTCGTTAGTACACCGTTCCTTGACAAAAGATACAGCTGCTTTCACAAGCCCCCTTATATCAAGCTCAGCGCCTATTCTAATTTTTGAAGAACAAACCTTGTCACTTTCTGAATCGTCTATTTGACCGCTCTGCTCAACCTCACAAAACCTTGACCTGGCTGGTGCATAGTAACCAAAAACATCCAGAGGGTAAGGACATGCATGAAAACCTTTCTCACATGCCTTTATGTCGCCTGTTTCTTCATACTCCTTACCTACCTCATACTTAAACCCTCTACAAGATAAATCTTTGTCAAACGCTTTATAAGCCTTTATTTTCTGTTCCATGATATTGTTTATTTGTTGTTATTTTGATATTTTGATTATTTTTTATTCAAAGATCGGGCATTTTCTTCTGCCCAACAGATGTATTCCATGAAGCCTGTAGCATGGCTTTTCGGGAATCGAATCGTATTTACGATATATGGCACAACGGCGGCAGATGCGATGTATACTGTATTTCCCTTTTGCGCCGTAACATACCACAGGATAACCGTCAGCAGTTTTCATGATTTTCTAAACAAATGACTGAACGCATTATCCAAATCCAGGTCCAAATTCAGTTTGGACGGGAAAGATTTAATGTATTCGTACATCTTATAAGCGAGGTTG
>OGPO01002029.1_pt1 | contig 11393 bp, 11 predicted proteins | sample 1553041 | NCBI WGS metagenome assembly OGPO01 (sample SAMEA2580281, study PRJEB22360) | human gut metagenome | biome: human gut; feature: human-associated habitat; material: faeces | place: Denmark | collected 2008/2010 | reverse complement strand
GCGCAGGAGCCACAGCTCACGCAGGCAGAAGTGATTTTGTAAGCCATGGGAAGCACCTCCATCAGAATTGTACCCCTATTGTAGCATACAAATTAAAAAAAGCAAGTACCAGCCGTTCAAATTCTATGGTTAAATTTTCGAAAAAATACGGGAAAGCGTCCAAAAATGACGTTTGTCAAGACTAACTGTTCATAAATTGTTTTCAAATAGGTCAAAGAAAGTCAAAATTCAGCTCTTGACATTTTGCTCGGGCGTGTTATACTAAACACAGAACAAAAGGTTAAAGAAAGTCAAAGTCAAAGAGACAAGGCGTTCTTTGGAAAGGGAGGAATCATCCGTGGGGATTTCCGATTTGATTGCCAGCTTCCTGCAGGAGAGTTTGGAGGAGACGGACGGTGGTGTGCTGGAGGTCCAGCGCAATGACCTGGCCCAGCGCTTCAATTGCGTACCCAGCCAGATCAACTACGTGATGTCCACCCGCTTTTCCCCGGAGCGGGGTTATATCGTGGAGAGCCGCCGGGGCGGCAATGGCTACATCCGGATCACCCGGGTCCGGGTGGACCGCCAGACGCTGCTGATGCAGGTCATCAACACCCTGGGCAGCCAGGTGGACCTGGCCTCCGCTCGGGCCATCCTGAACAATCTGGTCCAGGCCGGCGCCCTGGAGGAGAACGCAGGTCGGAGCATTCTGGCCGCCGTCGGCGACAAGGCCCTGGCCGCGGTCCCGCGGGAGAGCCGGGACACCGTCCGGGCGGACATCATGAAGCAGGTGCTGATCCTGCAGGTGTAGCCGGGACCCGGGCAGCGGGGAAAAATGTTTCAATAAGCACGCACAGTTTCCAGATGATAGGAGGAATTGATTTATGAAATGCGAAAATTGTGGTAAGAATGAAGTTACCTTTGTGTATCGGAGCAACGTGAACGGCCATGTGGAAGAGAAGCACCTGTGCAGCGACTGCGCGGAAAAGCTGGGCTATACCCAGCGGCTGGGTGCCCAGAGCCAGCGGATGATGCAAAGCTTCTTCGGGAACAGCCTCTTTGGAAACGATTTCTTCGACGATTTCTTCTCTCCCATGCCCAGCCTGCTGGGGCGGAGAATGAAGATGCTGGAGGACCCCTTTGACGACTTCTTCGCCGAGATGCCGGCCCTGAGCGCCTCTCCTGTCCAGCAGCAGGAGGCAAAGCAGGAAAAGAAGGACGACCTGGTAGGCCAGGAGGACCAGAGCCGCTTTGCCTATCTGCGCCAGATGAACGCGCTGAAGCTGGAGAGGAGAGCCCCCGGCAGCGTCAGGTTGACGATGATCCTGGACAGCAGACGGGCATCGCCCTGCTGAAAGACGCCCCGTCTCTTGAGAAGGTATCCCAGCGCCACGATCAGCAGCAGCCCGCCGGTTTTGATGAGTAAAGCGTCCATGCCGAAACCTCCTGAAATGGACACAGCCACCAGGACGTGCCTGGTGACTGTGCCGGAAAAAAGAAGAAAAGAAGATTGGGAAAAATCAGTGCTCAGAGTTGAGGCGCTGCCGGCTGCGGCTGACCACCGCCTGGATCACAATGAACAGGCACAGCAGCAGGGCGATGATGATGCGCGTCCACCAGGCGGAGAGCGTCCCCTGGAAGGTGATGAAGGTTTGAATCACACCCTGGATCAGCACGCCGAGAAGGGTGCCTGGCAGGAAGGCCACGCCGCCGGACATCAGCGTGCCGCCGATCACGGAGGAGGCGATGGCGTCCATCTCCATGCTGACGGCGTGGAGGGGATACCCGGAGAGCATGATGAGGGAGTAGACCACACCGGCCAGCGCCGAGCAGAAGCCGCACACCACGTAGGCGAGGATTTTCGTCCGTTTGGTGGGAAGGCCCATCAGCTGCGCAGACATCTCATTTCCGCCCAGCGCGTAGATGTTCCGGCCGAATCGGGTGAACTTCAGCACCAATGTGGCCGCAACCAGCGTCACCAGCGCGATCACCACGCCCACGGAGATGAATCCGCCGGGCAGGACATAGATCCGTGCGGACGCCAGCGAGGTGTACACGGGATTGTCAATAACAATCGTCTCCCGGGAGATGATCGCCGTCATGCCGCGGGCGAAGAACTGCCCCGCCAGCGTGACAATGAAGGGCTGCATGTTGAATTCCGTAATCAGCCAGCCCTGGACCAGGCCGAACACAGCCCCCATGGCCAGCACGATCAGGATGACGGCGCGGGCAGGCCCGTGTTCTGCAGCATCTGCGCCGACGACATACAGGTCAGCGCCACCACAGAGCCGATGGAGATGTCAATCCCGCCGATCAGCAGGACAAAGGTGATGCCGATGGTGGCAATAATCAGGGCCGCGTTGTCGATCAGCAGGTTGCAGAACACCTGGGGCTTCATGAAGCCCCGGTAGTTCATCATGCCGACCACATACAGCAGCACGAACAGGCTCAGGGTGATGCCGAAGGAAAAATACCGGGAACCGACCAGGCGGTCTTTCAGGCTGCTCTTCTGCTTCATCTCTGCTTCACCGCCTTTTCTGCTGTGCGCTTCTCCAGAACACCCTTGAATTTTTCGGACTGGAGGAGGCAGATCAAAATGACCACAAGGGCCTTGTATACCGGCAGCTGCTCCGAGGAGACGCCCAGCGCGTACAGCGTGGTGGTCATCGTCTGGATGGGGATGGCGCCGATGATGGAGCCGCCGATGTAGAATTTACCGCCGCTGAGAAGCGTTCCGCCCAAGGCCACGGACAAGATGGCGTCCATCTCCATGTTGAGGCCGGCGTTGTTGGGGTCCGCCGCCGCGATCATGGAGGATTCCATCAGTCCGGCAATGCCGGCGCAGATGCCGGAGAAGACGTACACCATAAAGATGATGGAGGAGACCTTGAGGCCCGTGCGCCGGGCGGCGTTGGCATTGATGCCCACCGCCTGGACGAACAGTCCCACAGACGTCTTTTTCTGGATCAGAACCACAAACAGCACCATGAGGGCGGCAATGAAGATGGTGGTAGGCAGGGGGCTGCCGGGAATGGTGGTGCCGATGTAGGTGAAGGGCTCATAGTACACGGTGACATTCTGCCCCCTGGTAATCAGCATGGCGATGCCTCGTCCGGCGGTCAGCAGGATCAGTGTGGCCACCATGGGCTGGATCTTCAGCTTGGAGACCAGGAAGCCGTTCCACACGCCGCACAGGGCGCAGACCAGCACGGCGATCAGACAGGCCGGCAGCAGCGGCATATTGGCTGTGCCGTCCCCTGCTCCGCCGATCAGAGAGCAGCAGATGGCGCCGGAGATGGCGATGACAGAGCCTTGGGAGATGTCGATGCCCCCGGTGGCGATGACGAAGGTCATGCCCATAGACAAGATCACCAGGATCGAAGCCCGGTTGAGAATGTCAATAATGCGCCCGTAAAACTGGCCGTTCTGGAACTCAATGGCAAAAAAGCCGGGGGTGGCAAACGCGTTGAACACCAGCAGCAGAGCCAGGGCAAACAGCGGCAGAAACAGGTGGTTGGACGTCACCTTTTTCACTTTTCCCATCATTCAGGCACCTCCTGCAATGGCTGCCATCACCCGGTCGGAGTTGATGTCGTCGCCGGTCAGTTCCGCCACCTTCCGCCGGTCCCGCAGGACTGCCAGGCGTGTGCAGGTGCGGGTCATCTCGTCAATCTCGCTGGAGATGAAGATGATGGACATGTGCTGCTCCCGGGCCAGCTGGATCACCATTTTCTGGATCTCCGTCTTGGTGCCGATGTCGATGCCGCGGGTGGGCTCATCCAGGATCAGCAGATCCGGCTGCGTCACCAGCCAGCGGGCGATGATGGCCTTCTGCTGGTTGCCGCCGGAGAGGTTGCGGATCAGCTGCTCCGGAGAGGAGACCTTGATCTGCAGCAGCTTGATGTACTCGTCGGCGATCCGCTCCTGCTCCTTCAGGGGAATGTGGTTCCACATGCCCTTTTTGGCCTGAAGGCCGATGATGATGTTCTCCCGGACGGAGAGGTCCCCGATGATGCCCTGAATCTTCCGGTCCTCCGGGCAAAAGGCGATCTTGTGGTGCATGGCGTCCAGGGGGGAGTTGAAATGGACTTCCCGGCCGTTCATCCGCAGTGCGCCCTGTTCGGGCTTGGCCACGCCGGCCAGAAGCTCTGCCGTTTCCGTGCGGCCTGAGCCCAACAGGCCGGCAAAGCCCACGACTTCGCCCCTGTGGATCTGCAGGTCAAAATCCTGGATACGGCCGAACGCGGAGAGTCCGTCGGCCTCGATCAGCACCTCGTCCCCGCACAGGGCGGTGTTTTTGCCCATGCTCTGAATATCCCCCAGCTCCTTGCCGATCATCTTGGAGATCAGCTCCACCCGGGGCAGCTCCGCCACGGCATAGGCGCCCACCAGCTCACCGTTGCGCAGCACCGTGATCCGGTCGCAGAGCTCATAGATCTGATCCAGGAAGTGGGAGACAAAGATGACCCCCAGGCCCTGGGCCTTCAGCTTGCGCACCACTGCGAACAGGCGCTGGGTCTCCTCCTCATCCAGGGAGGAGGTGGGCTCGTCCAGGATCAGCACCTTTGCGTCCACATCCACCGCACGGGCAATGGCAATCATCTGCTGGACGGCCACCGAGTAGCTCCCCAGCGTCTTTGTCACGTCAATGTTCAGATTCAGCGTAGTCAGCAGCTCCGCGGCCCGGCGGTTGATGGTCTTCCAGTCGATGCCGCCCGCCTTTTTGGGCTCACGGCCGATAAAGATGTTCTCCGCCACGCTCAGATTGGGGCACAGGTTGACCTCCTGATACACGGTGGAAATGCCGCACTTCATGGCCTCCAGCGGGCTGGAGGGGGAAATGGGCCTGCCCTCCATGGCGATCTTGCCGCCGTCCTTTGCGTGGACGCCGGTCAGGACCTTAATCAGGGTGGATTTTCCCGCGCCGTTTTCGCCGACCAGCGCGTGGACTTCACCGGAGTGCAGGGTGAAATCCACATTCTCCAGCGCGCGGACGCCGGGGAAGTATTTACAGATTCCCCGCATTGTCAACAGGGCTTCTTCTGCCACAGGTCATCACATCCTTTGTCTTGGATTCGGCGGGCCTGGCATCCCGCCGGAGGCCCTGGGGAGCCAGGGCAAAACAGTCCGCGGGCGGGGAGGACATCCCCCGCCCGCGGGATCATGGAACGGTTGGCGAAAGCCGGTCAATAGGTGCGGTTGGGCATCTCCTGCTCGGCAATGTCAGCGGGGAAGATCCCCTCTTCCAGCTCAATGGTGGCGGGTACTTCTTCGCCGGCCACAATCTTCTTGGCGGTTTCCATCAGGGTCTCGCCGAAGTTGGGGGTGTGCTCCACGGCGCAGTTCATCTTGCCCTCGATCATAGCGTTGAACTCGCCCTTGGCGGCGTCGATGGAGACGATGACGATGTCCTCACCGGGCTTCAGTCCGGCAGCCTCAATGGCCTGAATAGCGCCCAGAGCCATATCGCCGTTGCAGGAGAAGAGAATATCGATCTTGTCCCCGTCGGACTTCAGGAAGGACTCCATGACCTCCATGCCCTTGGCACGGGTGTACTCACCGGTCTGGGAACAGATGACGTTGTACTTGCCGCTGTTGGGGGATTCGGCCATGGCATCGGTGAAGCCCTGCAGGCGGTCGGCGGCCACGGGGGAGCCGACCGTGCCCTCCAGAATCGCCACCTGGAACTGATCGCCGCCGGCACGGGGAGTCTTGCCCTCAGCAGTCATATACTCGTCAACCCAATTGAAGGCATTGGCACCCTCCTTCAGGGCGTCGGCAAAGATGTGGGTCACATACAGAGAGGGGTCCGCAGTCACGCCGCGGTCCACCAGGACCACCGGGATCCCGGCGTCCTTGGCCTCCTGCAGGACCGTATCCCAGCCGGTCTCCACGATGGGGCAGAAGGAGATCACATCCACGTCAGATGCGATGAAGGAGCGGATGGCCTTGATCTGGTTCTCCTGCTTCTGCTGTGCGTCGGAGAACTGGAGGGTCACGCCGGCGGCCTCCGCGGCAGCCTTGATGTTGTCGGTGTTGGCAGTGCGCCACTCGCTCTCAGAACCGACCTGGGCAAATCCAAGGGTGATGCTGTCCTCACTGCCGGCATCGGCGCTTTCCGCGCCTCCATCACTGCAGGCGGCCAGAGACAGGGCCATCGCAGCGGCCAAAACGCCGGTCAACCATTTCTTCAGTTTCATACCTTTCAATCCTTTCTCGCTTTCTTCATCTTCCGAATGGGCGGTCTCGCGCCCTGTGTTAAATAATATACAAGACGCCTCCACCTTTGAAAAGAGGCGCTCCAACGGGTTTTTATTTGAATTTTACAGAAAAAAGTCCGGCCGGAAAGCCGGACTTTTGCTTTTTTCTGCTGCTTCTCAGCTTTTTTACGATTTTGCCGGAATCTGCAGTGTGACCCGAGTCCCGCAGCCCAGCCGAGAACTCACGTGAATGCCGTAATCCGCTCCATAGGCCAGCTGAATGCGCTTTTGAATATTGGGCAGCCCAAACCCGCCCTCGGAAATCTGGCCGAGATCTCCGGCCACCTCCCGTTGCACTTCCTCCAATTTCTCAGGCGTCATGCCGCAGCCGTCATCTGCCACCTGAACCACCAGGCAACCGTCCTTCACATCGGCGCAGACGCGGATGGTGCCGCCCCCCCGCTTCTTTTCAATGCCGTGGTACAGCGCGTTTTCCACAAGGGGCTGCAGGCTCAGCTTTTGGATCCGGCAGTCCAAGGCTTCGGGCTCCGCCTGGATCTCATAGTTCAGGATATCGGCATAGCGCACTTTCTGAATATAGAGATAGCTTTGGATGCAGGACAGCTCCTCCTGAAGGGACACCACTGCGCGGCCTTTGCTGAGGACCACCCGGAAAAACCGGGAGAGGGACTGGACCACCTGAATGACCTGCTCCTTGTCCCCGGACTCCGCCAGCCAGACGATGATCTCCAGCGTGTTGTAGAGAAAGTGGGGATTGATCTGTTCCTGAAGCAGCCGCAGCTCCAGCTGCTCCTGGGTGCGGGTGTCCTCCTCCACTTTTTCCATCAGGCGCTGGAGTTTTGCCGCCATGCGGTTGAAGCTCTTGTTGAGGATGGTGACCTCATTCTCCCCGGCATCTTCCATCAGGGCATCAAAGTCGCCCTCCGCCAGCCGCCGGGTGTTTTCCACCAGCGCCTGGATGGGGTCGTTGATGGTCCGGTTGATGCGCATCAGCAAAAATGCCAGAACCGCCACCATCAGCACCACCGCCGCCAGATCCCCCAGCAGCAGCAGCTGAAATCCGGTCTGGAGCATCTGATCAATGGACTCCCCCCAGAGCAGCTCCAGATAAATGTATTCCTCAATCTGGTTGTACACCAGGGCGGAGACATCCCGAATCTGCTCCAGCGTCACATTCTGCAGTTCCAGGGACACGTCCGCATCAATCTCCTGCCCCAGCTTCTGACAGTACCGCTGCAGGGTGCCGAAGGTGCGCGTGGCAATCTGCAGCTGGATCCGGCCGTTTTCAGAATTGTTCTCCTGCTTCAGCAGATACAGCCCCTGGCGAATTTCCTCCATGTGGTGGAAGAGCTGGGTCGTCTCCAGGGTGCGGCGCCCCGCCACCAGATAATAGGCGTCCAGGCTCACGTCATCCCGGACAGTGGGGATCAGCTTGTTTGCGGAAATGACCCGCTCCGCCAGGATATGGTATTCTCCCAAAAAGTGGTGGGACAGGCCGATAACCAGCAGGTTGATACTCAACATCCCCACCAGGATGACCGTAAACCCCGCCAGGATCTTGCTCCGTATGCTCCCACGGCGGCCCAGGGCGGTTTTCAGGGCGCCGGCTGCACGACTCATCCGTCTCATAGCGTGTGGGAGCGGCGGTACTGGCTGGGCGTCTGCCCGGTGTTTTTCTTGAACAGCATGCTGAAATACTCCATATTCTGATACCCCACCCGTTCTCCGACCTCACTGACCCGCAGATCGCTGGTAATCAGCAGGCGTTTGGCCTGGCGAATTCGGACCTCCGTCAGATATTCACTGAACCCGACGCCAATTTTGGATTTGAAAAGCGTGCTGAGGTGGTTGGGGCTTACAGACACTGCATTCGCAACCGAGGAGAGGGACAGCTCCGGGTCCATATAGTGGCGGTCGATATACGCTCTGGCTTGCTCTGCGGAGGGCGTGTGCCGGCTGCCCCCGGGGCGGACCTCCATCACCTCTTCGCAGAGCTGGCAAGCCAGTGTCAGGAAATCATCTACGGAATTCGTCAGCAGAATACGCTTTTCCAGCAGATCCTCCTGGCGCAGGGATTCCGGAAGGGGGATCCGGTTTTCCTGGCAGAACTCATGGACCACAAAGAAAAGCTCTGTATAGAGATAGCAGCGATAGACAAAGGAGGAATACCCCGACTCGATGGTCGGCCGGTAGTGGGCCCAAAACGACGGAAGCGCAGACGGCTTCCCAGTCCGCAAAAAGTCCAGCAGGGTGTCCCGCTGGAAGGAGGTGGAGTGGGACAGCGTCTTGCTGTCTGCGGACTCCCGCTGCTTTTTCTGAATCGTCAGCAGATGGTATGCTTTCGGCAGGTCGCTGAGCCGGGCCGCCTGTTTTCCAGGCAGCAGATGCACGCTCAGTCCCTCCTGCCCGGCCAGCGCATCCAGCCATGCAGAGAACTCCCGCAATTTCGGGGGAAGCCCGGCCGCGTCTTCCGCCAGCAGCAGGAACGTGGCCCGCTCCCCATCAAAGCCGGAGCCGTATGCCATTGGCGCGGCATACAGCTTGTCCCGCAACGCCTCCCGATCCGGTATCACACCGTCCAGCTCCGTCAGGATGATCTGGTAGGCTCCTGCAGCCAAAGAGATCCCGAGCTGCGCCGCACGCTGGAACATCTGCGCCGGTCCCATCAGGATGCCGCTGTACAGATTGCTGAAAAAGAGCTCCCGCTGTGTGATGCTATGGCTCTGCCGCTCAATCCGCCGTGCGCGGCATTCCAAAATCTGCGCCTTGCTGCGGTCCACGGCTTCCAGAATATCCCTGCTGGAGACAGGCTTGAGCAGATAGTCATTTACGCCCAGGGTGATGGCCTTTCTGGCATATTCAAATTCATTGTGTCCGCTGAGGATGATGATGCGGGTATCCGGCAGCTCCTTCCGCACGATCCGGGCCAGCTCCAGGCCGTCCATAAACGGCATCTTGATGTCCGTCAGCAGAATATCCGGCCGTTTTTCCAGGAGCTGCGGCAGAGCGACTTCTCCATCCGGCGCATCCCCCAGGAACAGGATATCGTGTTCCTGCCAAGGGACATTGTCTCGGATACTCTCCCGGGCAATCCGCTCATCCTCAACAAGAAACAGCGAAATCATGAGTCTCCTCCCCATACGCAGTGTTCTGAATTTCAAACAGCTCCCGCCGGCAAATCCCACCGAATCCATTCCATGCAAACGGAGAGGCAGCGTCCCGGCTGTGGAGCAGGCGTTTTTCTTTATTATATCGTATTTTGTCGAAAAGAAAAGGTGCTGAATCATTTTTGCGGATTTTCCGGCTGTCGGCGTATATGCAAACCGCCGCACGGACAGGCCCCTCCATCGTCCCGGTTCGTGGGGAGAGAGCTATCGGGGCGGCGGCTTTGTGAGGCGAAATATTCAATTCCCGGAAATGAAATGTTGGGGTCTTCGGGCGCAATCAGTCCGGCGGAGGATCCCGCCGTTCCGGCCAAGCAAAGCCACAAACCTGGAGCCGAAGGCCGCTAAGTCTTACTTCGGGAGTCGGCACACCTCTCACATAGAGAGTTTGTTCTCCTGATCTGCCGGCAAAATCTTAATGGTATGAGAATCGTGGGCAGCACAGTCCGGCCCAGTGCCTGTAACGGCTGCTTCTGCTCGCTTTTCAGTCCAGTCAATCGGCTCGAATTGAGAACCGGAAATGGTAGGAGACACGTCTACGGCCCACATAGCTGATTTCCAGAAGGTCCCTTGCCTTTCTCTCACTTAACTGCCAAATCCATTCATTGATGACGCCCATTCAGATTTCATCCGGACTTGATTCCTCCTTTTGTTCGTTCCGGTGGTTGGCAGCTCTCTTCCATTCCAGCAAAGGAGGATGCTTTTTCAGAGCTTAGGCTTTGGGGAACCTCCGGCTGTTCCGGCAGTTTTCTTTATGCACGGAAAAGCCGTCTGATTTCTTAAAAAATCAGACGGCTTTGTGGCTGCTGGGGCCGGATTTGAACCAACGGCCTGCGGGTTATGGGCTGCTGTCGGTTTCTCCATCTGCATGGCCTGGGGGCAGCATCAGTTGAGATGTACTTGGGTTGTGATTACCCGATCATCCGAATGAGCTCCGGCAGCTGGGACAAATCGTTCAGCACAAAGTGGGCTCCAGCGGTGCGGAAGGTCTCCTCTGCCCGGCGGCAGACATCCCTGCGCTCCTCCGGAGTGAGGGCCTCGTACTCTGTCTGGCTCAGACCCAGGACGGAGCTGCCCTCGATGACCCCCACCGACCACACGCCGGCGTTGACCCCCTCCCGGATGTCGGAGACAGTGTCCCCCACCTTCACGGCGTTCTTCACACTGGGGACCTCCAGCGCCTTCAGGTTTTCAAAGATCATGTAGGGATCGGGACGGCCCCTGCCGCCCACCCTGTCGGGGCTGATCCAGAAGTCGGGGGCGTAGCCCAGTCGGGCGGCCGTGGGTGCGACAATGTGCATCATGGAGTCGGTATAGCCGGTGGTGGAGCCGATCTTCAGCCCCATCTCCCGCAGGGCGGCCGCTGTTTCCACCGCAAACGGCTTGGGTGTGGAAAACCGGTCCAGGATGGAGAAGAGCTTGGGCTCAAACTGGGCGTACACAGCCTCCACGTCCTCCTCCGCGGGGCGGCCGTGGGTCTCCTCCCAGACCCGGGCGATGCGCTCCATCCGGAGCATGGTGCGGATGTGGTCCCGCTTCAGCATACCCATGGGCTTACGGGTCTCCTCCAGGGTGACCGGCACGCCGTGGTGGGCGAAGGCCTCCTGAAAGGCCTGGACGGGGGCAAAGCAGCCGTAGTCCACAGTGGTGCCCGCCCAGTCAAAGATGACGGCCCGGATCATGCGATCTCCTCCTTATGGGCGGCCAGGAAGCCGGCGATGATGGAAGCAAGTTTCTCAATATCCTCCGGGTAGATCTCTCCGATGTTGCCCACCCGGAAGGTATCTGCATCGGTGAGCTTGCCCGGGTAGAGGACGTAGCCCCGCTCCTTGATGTAGGTGTAAAACTCGGAGAACTGGAAGGGTACCCCGGCGGGATAGAAGAAGGTGGTGATGATGGGGCCCTGTCGGCTCCCGTCGATGTATGGGGCAAATCCCATGGCGCGCATCTTCTCAATGAGCAGGCGGTTGTTCTCGGCATAGCGGCGGGGGCGGGGGGGGGGGGCCCCCCCCCCCCCCCTATCCCCGTC
>OGPO01002026.1_pt1 | contig 11439 bp, 7 predicted proteins | sample 1553041 | NCBI WGS metagenome assembly OGPO01 (sample SAMEA2580281, study PRJEB22360) | human gut metagenome | biome: human gut; feature: human-associated habitat; material: faeces | place: Denmark | collected 2008/2010 | reverse complement strand
AGCTTAAATAAGAGAACTATTGCTGCTATGGAGGCTAAAGCTAAAGCTGAGCAAGAGGCTCTTGCTAGAGGTGAACCTTTGCCAGTTGTTGAAAAGCGTAAGCCTGGCCGTCCTAAGGGCAGCTTAAATAAGAGAACTATTGCTGCTATGGAGGCTAAAGCTAAGGCTGATTTGGTAAGGGCAGGCTAGTAAAACGGTAAAAATAGCTGCTTAACCATGCTTATCAATGCTTACCAATGGCCACCTAATTCGTCTAAATCGCTGATCTTAAGATCTAAGCATGAAATAATTAGCTTTAAGTCATAAATGCTGGTGTCTTGGTAGAAGTCTAATTGACGTTCTAGTTCTTCCTTTTTACAGCCAATATTAGAGGCAAGAGAGTTAAGGTTTTTATGCTGACTGGCTAAATAGTTGGCAATTACTATCTTAATTGCTGTTTGAGTTGGTAGCTCAATATCAACATTAAACTTGTACTTACGATTGATTACGTTTTGCTCTGGCGCTAAAGATTTTACGTAGGTTGGCTCAGCAAGGTCTTGGCTCTTACTGTCTTCTTTCATAAGCTGAACTAAGGAGCGTAATTTAACGTCTAACTCTTGATCAACGTCGTTTTTAGAGTGGATTTCCTTACGATTAGAGACGTTATAATTGCTAGCAGGAACTGATACTTCAACTCCAGTGAGGGCTTGGGGAATATTATCCTCATAAGACATAGCATGAGCCATATCAGTTATTACTGATTGGGCCATTTTAACGGTATTATCGTAATTGATTCCGTAGGTAACTATGTCCATAGCAATAGTATGAACTACTGCTTTAAATCCATTTTTGCTTCCTTGAACTTCACAGGGTTCAAAGGTTGCAGGATAAAATTTGTAATCTCTCAATCGCATAATTTGCCCATTATTACTATTGCCTTGGGCAAAGTACTAATGGCTCCTATTCCTAGCATTAACCTTTTTGCTCTAAATTAAGTCCTAAGCTAAAACAAAAAAGCTCACAGACGTAGAAAGTCAGCCTGACGAATAGCCAAGCGTAAGCATGTTGTGTTATCTCCCTTTAAAGTAAAGGGCAAAAATTAATAAACAAATTACAAGCGCATTTTTCACACCGTCTAAAAGACTATCATAGCTAAAAGCAATAGTATTACAGGTCAGACAAGAAAAACATAAGCTCAAAGGACAATATGTGATTTGATTCACATAAGAGTAGCAATGCTTATTGTGTTCGTGCACATGCCATCAAATTAAGCACTAAAATTTAAGAATAAGCACATGCTATAAATGCCAAACAAACTTACAGCATATAGTAGAGCACAGCAAAACATAGCCCTTAAGTAAAGACCTTTATCGATGAAGTGGTGCAACAATCATGTGTTGACAGTGTAAGACTATGATTGTTAGTAAGATTAGATTGGATGGTGGTATTAGCTATCGCAGTAAACTTCTAGGTAGAGCTAAGTCAGTTTTGCTAAAGAACCAAGATAAGCCTAGCATTTGAGGTGCTAGGCTGGTAGAGAAAAGCTGTTGTAAAGCGCAGTCAGCTTTTAGGTTTGTTGGTGAATGACAGCTGCTATTTGGCAATCAGGGCAAATTTCGATATAGCCGTAGCCCTCAGCATTATTTAAAACATTTGTCCAAGGGATCTGAGCTAAGTACTTCATTGGTTTGCCGCACTTTGGGCAATGTTTAATTTCGACATCTTGAATCCAAAAAGCAAAGCCACCAATACTGCCCCAATCATTCCATTGAGCATGGTAACGAATTGGAGTAGGGTGTTCTCCTAATACATAAGTATTTTGAGTAATGCACTCATAGTCTTGATCACTAATAAAGCATTCAGCCTCTTCATCTCGTTGTAAGTCGTTTAAGACTTTGCTATTGCCCTCTAAATCATAAGAAACAAAATAGTCCTCATTATAGAAGAAGCAAGAGAGACAGCACTTAATAGCAATTACGCCATCAATATTTAAAAACTTAAGTTTTGGATCTCTGCCATCAATCTTAATGACATCAAACATCTTAGCCTGGCATACAGGGCAACGCTCTTCATGATTTGTTGCTTTGGCAATAGTCACAGGACTATGTTCGTGTTGTTCTTTAGTACCTTGTACTAATGAATAGCATACAGGGTATTGGGTCTCAACAATATTAAAGTCTTTGTCATATGTCCAACCACCATAGACAGCATATTCATCAGGGTTGACATGCAATTTTGCTCGCCAAGCTCTTGGCTCTTTGTGAAGTTTTACAAAGCAGTCGTAAACAATAGGTCTGATTTCTTTGCGAGCGGCAGCAACTGAAACACAAAGTAAAATTTGGTTAGCAATAAAAGAATCTAAATCATCTTGGCAAAGTAGAGCACAAAGGTTTTTTACTACTTGCTCAGAGGCATCTTTATATAAGCCGCAAGGGAAGTAAATGCCTTTTTCATAAGCAAGGTCGGCAAAAGCGCTGGTATTGATATCACGATAGCATACTAATTTAGAAAAGAGTTCCTCTTGCTCATCTTCCATTTCTCCAGTGCTAGCAATAATATTGAGTAAAGAGTTAATCTCTTTTTCTTCTTGCTCTTTGCTCATATTAACAATGTTTTGGCGTTCTTCCTCGGCCTGACAAACCCAACAAAGGCCTTCATAATACTTTTCACGTCCGCATTTTGGACAAGGAATTACTTGTTTTACAGCCATAATAAATACTCATCCGTCTAAAGGTGCTGTCAATCAGCCTATATCAGGCATATTTTAGTAGAGTCTAAAGAGTAATTCATTATTCACTCCCATGTAAGCTAACAAACTGCCATAAATTACCAAAGATAGCTATCATCAAGGGACAAATATGATAAGTAGTACAGACTTTTTCTCTCAAGATTAAGAGCGATTCTAGGGCAGCTTTTTAATGATAAGAACTAATAATAGGTATGAGATAGGGTAGTTTGTCGCATAGCATCAGCCAATACTAAACATTACAAGCCTACCAATAGAAATAATAAGCGCTTTAGGTTAGCCTCAAGGTGTAAAGCTTATGCAGGTACTAGGCCCTGTTCAAGGCTATTACAAAAGACTTAACCAAAATCTGTATCCTCTATAGCTAATACTACTGCCAATGCTAGAAGCGGTCTATGGTTTGAACTAAGGCTAAGGCTAAGGTCAAGCATGAGCATGAACTTGAGCTGGAACAAGGGCTGTAGCTGTAGCAAAAGCTGGAGCGATAATGAAGAACTGGAGCGGGCGCAAAAGCCTGAGCTTAAGTTGTAGCTGGGATGTAGCGGAAGCTGTGGCAAGAGCAGGAGCGGACGCTGGGGGCTGTGGCAGAGCAGGAGCGGACGCTGGGGCTGTGGCGACAGCAGGAGCGGGCGATAGGGCAAAATTTGTAAGCTGTAAAGGTGGTGCTGTGTCGGTGGGCTGGTCGGGGGAGGCTGGATAATGACAAAAGCCCCGCAAAGCGAGGCTTTTGTTAAACCTAATGGAAGGTTTAGTTTTAATGAAAGATTAAGCAGCTACTTCTTTCTTGTTCATAGCACGATCAACGATGGCTAAAACTACGCATAAAACTACGCATGGGATTAACCAAGCTAACTGGCTGCTATAGAAAGGTAATAATGCCTTTACTGAGTCTGGTAATACGCTTAAACCAGCAGCATCTAAACCGTCATTAATACCGAACACTAAAGCTAAAGCACATACTGGAGCAATAACGAAGCGCTGGCTATTGAAGAAATCACGGATAAAGGAAGTCATTACCAATACGATGAACATTGGGTACACGCTGATTAAGCCTGGTACAGAAATGTTGATCAAGGTAGTTAAGCCGAAGTTAGCAATAGCGCAAGAAACTACAGCAAAGATAATGGCATAGGTACGATATCTGATGTTTGGCCATACGGACTCAAAGTAGCTTGAGCAAGCACAGATAAGACCAATGGCGGTTACCATACATGCAACGATAATTAAGATAGCAAGGAAGATATTACCAAAATTACCAAAAGCATAGTTTACGTAGGCACTTAATACTTCTGCACCGTTGGTAGCCTCTGGAGTTAAGGATATGGAGGTATTACCTAAACGGAATAAGCAAATGTAGATGAAAATGAAGCCAATACCTGCCATACAGCCAGAGATAATTGCATACTTAGTTACTGGCTTAGCATCAGTTACGCCGTGAGAGCGAATAGCATTAACAATAATAATGGCAAATGCTAAAGAAGCTAAAGTATCTAAGGTTAAGTAGCCGTTAACAAAGCCTAAGGCAAAAGCACCATTTACAAACTGCTCTTGAGGGGCTGCTGGCTCAGATGGAGATAAGAAGAAAGCAGTCACACACAAGATGATTAAAGCGCAAATCTTAATAGGAGATAAGATCTTACCTACAGTATCAAGAATCTTAGCTGGGTACATAGCAAAGATAGTAGCAATGATAAAGTAGAATACGCTATAACCTGGTAGCAAGTTAAAGTCAGAGTGCACGAATGGCTTAATTGCTAACTCATAAGCTACAGTAGCAGTACGAGGAATAGCAAAGAGAGGGCCAATACATAAGAAGCACACTGCGGTAGCTAAGAAGCCTGCTTTAGCGCCAATTGGTCGACAAAGCTCCTCCATAGAGCCACCTAAACGAGCCATAGCAACGGCGGCAATAACTGGTAAACCAACACCAGTAATTAAGAAGCCAATAGCAGCAGGTGCTACGTTAGTACCAGATTGTAAACCCAAGATTGGAGGGAAAATAATGTTGCCAGCACCGACATACAACGCAAAGTTGGTCATGCCCAGCAAAATGATTTCCTTGATGGTTAATTTTGACATAAAAAAGCCTTATACATTCAAAAGGTCTTACTGACAGCTACAGAGAGGTAAGTGGCCTGTTTTAGCTGTGAGCTAAAAAAATATGATGTATTACTTACCAAGGAGAAATCAGATTTTAGTAAAGCTCTATTTGAATTGACATATGGTGCAAGCAACAGAGGATCACTAAATATCTGTAAAGCACTCGAAAGTATTAAGAACAAAAGCATTAATCTTGGGAACTAAGAAAACTCAAAAACTAAATAATGCAGGTTAGCATGATTAGATTTTGTAATTTCTGGAGCTGGTAGGCCTCTTAAAATAACACAGTAAGCTACTGTATGTTACTTAGTTAAATGCATAATCTCTCAATGGACTTAGGAGCACTTGCTCAAGCTTCTTATAGCTTTAACGGCTTGCAACCGATTTAAGACATGGACTTTAGTAAATTCAATATATAAGCTCTAAAGATTGCAAAGGCTCTATAAAGAGCCGTGTAAATGAATAAGCTTATATTTAAGTCAGTAAAGACTGCTAATAGCAACGGGAATCAACGAGTTTTAAAGGGTTAACAAGGATTACTTCTTGTTAGCTCGCTATAGCTCTTGAGTTAAGAGCCTGTCTCTATAAAACTGGGTAAGCTTTAAGAGATTGAGTCTTAAAATTAACTCTCGTATTAAACCATGATTACAATTAGCTTGATAAAGTCTAGTCTCAAGGTCAAAAGCACGGTAATGCTATATGATGCGAGCAAGAAAGTAAAAACATTTGGTTTTCTACTATATCTGCCTTAAGACGTTAATCATCGTTGGGCACATTATGCCATAAAAGATGATAAGTACTAGTCTTTGCCCTTTTATCTCAATTACAGCCCTTATCTAGTGCAATAGCCTAAAAGCGTTTATTTATCTTGGATCCTAGGCATTATCTAGCCATATCTATAAGTATTGCCTTTTTTAAGTGCACTAAAATGATGCAATATTTATGGTCAAAAAGCTATTATCGCAACAATTTTCACTAAAATTAAGCTCTTTTTTTCGAGCTTTGCACCTAAATTTTCTTAGCAGTGAATGTTGGTTGGTTGGAGGATTGATTGGTTGACTGGTGCTCATGGTGGGCAAAGAACAGTAGGAGAGGAAAACCATTGCATGGTATATGTGAGGTCTGGGGGTAGGAAGTAGGTGGTGTTGGTATAGTCTCTGGATAAAATTAGCCCAGCGTAGATTTCTCTTAGCTGGGCCTTGAAAATTATTTAAGTTCGGTAAGCAATTGCTTAATACAAATTAAGGATACATCCTCTCTAAACGGACGCTTGCCCTTATGGAGCTTAATGTCATTTAGAACATTAATTACTAGCTCATCAGCACGCATGCTCTTGGCTTCTTGGCAATGCTCAAAGAGACGCTCAATACCAAAGCTAATATCTTCGTTATTCTTAACATTAAGTACACCGTTGGTATAAAGCAAGATCATATCGTCTGTAGATAAGCTGCACTTGCTAATTTCAAACTTGAGATCTTTGTCCACACCAAGACGTAGTTCATTGTCATGACCTATGAATTGAGGTTGATTATTAGCAATTAAAATAGGGCAGCAATGACCTGCATTAGAGGTGATCACATTACCTGTAGTTTCAGAAATAATACCTACAAATAAAGATACTGATGCTACTTTAGAAATAGCACACAAACGTTCATTAATGAACGATAAGATTTGTGCTGGGTCTAAATCCTGACGTAAAGCCTCTTCAAGTAATGTATTGACTACAGTTACGGTATAAGCAGCTTTTACCCCTGAACTAGAGCAATCGCCAATAACAAAGGCTAAATTGCCTGCTTTTAGGCGTTTCATGGTATAGAAATTACCAGAGAGCTCACGGGCTGGAACGGTACAAGCAGCAAAGTCAATAAAATTAGATGACGGCATGGCATCTTCGGCTGGAAGGGCGCTTAGCAGCATAGAGCGAGCTGCCATAAACTTACCTTCCATGCGGTGGATATTAACGCGACTCTTAAACTCGTTCTTGAGATGATCTTTAAGCTCATGAATAGATTGCTGGAAGTCGCTATCCAAAGCAGCTGACAGTCTAAAGGTTTGACCAGCCATCATAGCCTCTAAAGAGGTGTTCTTGATGCCAGAATCCTTTAATAATTCATCAACTAGATAGTTCTGAACAAACAGCAAGTCATCATCAGATAAGTGCTCTATTGCTAACTCACTATCAAGCAAGCTGTGGTTAGCCATATCACCATTATGGTCGCTACCTAAATCAGTAGCTTGCTGGTACTTAGCGTCCATTTCTCCAGCAGCTTCGGCCTTGTTAGCCTCTGGCATAGCACGCTCTGAGGTAGCGCCTTTACTGCTCTTAGCATCAGATTTAGCCTCTAAATCTGGAGTAACAATAGCTTGGGTGCTATCGTGCTTATTCTTGCTCTTTTGAGAATCGGCACTAGGACTTTCTTTTTTATCCTTGAGATCTTGCTCTTTTTTATACTCAGTAAGTGCATCTTTATGCTCAAGTTCACTTGAGCTATCAGCACTATGTTGAGAGTTATTCTTATGGGCTAATAAAGCAGCACAAGCATTTTTGAGTCGCTCTTGTAACTCTTGAGGGCTCATGCTTTGCATTTTCTTAATAAGCTGAGCAAAGCGCTGCTTTTTGTCCTGTTCTGCCAGACCAGAGCGGTAAACATTAACCGCTACTAATCCAACAAAGACCAGGCTTAATAGGATAATGAAAATCTTGGAAAGAGTGATAAAGGAATTATCAGACTTATAGCTCTCAAAAGGACGTTGCATTACCAAATAGGAATTTATTGAGCTTAAATAGGAAACACCTAAAATATAAGCTTCTTGTCCAGACTTGAGATTTTGTGGGTCATGAATAATATTGCCATCATGATCAACAATATGAATGCCTACTAACTTACGTAAGGAGCCATTTTGTAAATCAAGTTTAAGCTTAAAGTTTTGAGTTTTAAAAATAGGGCTAGCACGACGAACAATCATGACATTGTCGTCTTTTAAAATGCCCTGCATTACAGGGTCAATATCAGAGAAAATCTTTTTGACATTAACGGCTGCATTATTAAGTACACTCAAATAACTATCAACAATAAAGTAGTTACTCTGGGTAGCTCTATCATAAATCTTGAGGCATAAATAAGTATCGCCACCAAAGTAGAAAATACCAAAACTTTGGGTAAGAGTAGAGCGAGTGTTAATTAGATCTTTGAGTTTAGTGCCATCTTGAGCACGTGCATTTAAAATGCGATTTTCGTGCTTGTCATCCTGGGCCCCATGCACTTTAAGCTCTTTAGTAGCAAAGTTATAGCTAACATAAGGGATCTTAAAATAGTTAAGTGCCTCTAAAGCATAGAGCAAGTTTTCTCCTTGACTGTAAGGAGAAGTATGGCGGAAATTATGTTCAAAGAAAGATAAAAGTGGATCTTTTTTGTAATAAGGTTGCCCTAAAGCTAAGACATTAGCTAAGGACAAGTTTATTAATTGGTAATAGTCATTATTTATTCTTTGTACGTAATGACTAAGATCAGAACCAACAGTGCTTAGATGGGTTTTAAGCTGACGGTCGTACTGAGCATCTAGAGTGCTTTGTGCCTCATTTAAAGAGTAAAAAGCCCCCGCCGCAGTAAGGGTAAATCCCAAAGCGGTTAGGGTAATGACTTTCGAGCAAGCTTGCAGCCTCACAATAATTCCTTTTTCTGGGGCTCCCAGCACCAAAGCTAGAAACGATAGCCTATGTAACAACCATACCAAATAATTATGGTATACCCATGTATTAGCTTAAAAACAACCAGTCTCAACAAAAACACAGTCTATCTTAAGCACAACAATATTATAGCTTTACAAAGTGTTTAGGCCTCTTATTGGTAGCAATAAATATATTTAGAGCATGGACAAAGAGGATAAAACGAGTTTTGCAAAATCTATGCAAACTTGAATATACAAAATATGCTCAATCTTTAAGGGGTGAATTTCCCTGCGGCCAAAGGCCAATATTTAGGTTTGGCATCTTACTAAGAACTTATCAGATGCAAACTATAAATTAAACTAAGCGACTTCTCTCCATTAAAGCTCTATAGATGACTAGCAGAAAAAACTTAAAATTATCTGCCAAAATACCAAAGCTTTAATCAAAACTCGAAAGAGCTTACTTAGGAATATTAAGATTATGGCAAATGCTACAATTTGTGTGCCGCAATTAGTTTAAGTTAAGCCTAAATTTGCAAACAAGTTCGCACTTTTTTCATAAAAGTGATGGGTTCAAGCAACTGATATCACCTCTATGAATAAAAGCAAAAAAATTATAGCACGATCTATAAAACTCTAAACTAGCAAAAATAGCTCACACAAATATTCCCAGCCGCTTAACTAGTAAATATCTAGGTTAAACTGCGATAAATATGGCTCTCGTACCCTAACAAAAAAATTTTTCTCTAAGCAAGTTCAGGCTCAAAATTAAGAGTCTGGTGTTGAGTATTAACACTAATACTCTAGCTATCATCAGCAAAGATAAAGCATGGTCATGGTCACGACCATAGCCATGGCCATGGCTATGGCTATGGGCATGCCTGTGGCCTAAGGCTAAGGCTAAAGCCAAGATCTTGGCTACAGGAAGGAAAGGCTATGCCATCTACTTTGGAAAAACCAATTTTAGACAGTATAGCAAGATTAGAGCATCCAACTATGGCTATGGGAGAGGCTGGGCTAAATTAGCTTAGCTGAGCTGAGGCTAAGCTAAGCAAAGCTAAGCTAAGCTCATCTGAGCTCAACTTAGATAAGCTTTGGGGGTGGCCTGCTAAGTGGGGTAATGAAGGCTTTGTTCTCAAGTTTGCTTAACTTTAGGGGGCTAAGCTTAAAACATTAGGCTTGCGTTCGCTGTTGGCGGCCTTAATCATAGCCATTCGCTCAGCAATGGCCTGATGAACCTTTTGAGGGAAGCCTCTGGTGCAGTTCTTACAAACATTCATACAGGCTCTACAGCCCATACATAAGGCTAAATCTTCATCTTTAACGCTAATAGTGTCTTTATCGATAATACCGCAAGGACAGGCGCTAACACAGCGTAAACACTGATCGCAATTGTCTGCGTCAGTAATAAATGGGACACAAGGGGCCTTGCCTGGTGCTTTTAAAGGTGTAGTGCGATCAAACTCGTATTCCTTTAAAGAGTCAAAGCCTTGATCCTTAATAGTTTGTAAGATGCGCTGGGCAAAAGATTTTAATTCAACCACATCCTCATCATCAGGGCGATGCGCAGCTAGAGTACTTTCTTGAGAGTGTTGAGCAATGGCCTCAATATGACCTACAACTCTAAAGCCATGGTTGCTTAAAAAGGACATGGTTTCACGAGCCGCATCCTCAATAGCTCTATTGCCGTAGACACTAACTACAATGGCTTTAGCTCCATTACCTACTAACTCTGGCCAATTTTCAAAAGCCCAAGGCATACGGCCAAAGAATACAGGATAGGCAAAAATTAATAGATCATGCTCAGTAAATTTAGGAACACGCTTGGCTCTAATAGTAGGGCTTAAGAAATTAAAAGGCACAACTTGGTACTCTAAGCCCTCGACTCCTTCTTTAAAACCAGTTTGCAGCGCCTGGGCTACCTTTTTAGTGCCGCCAGTTGGTGAAAAGTGAGCTACTACAATGCGTTGTAATTCCATATACCCCTCATAATAATTTTGCGCACTACCCCCTTAGCAACGAAGAGGTAGAGGCATCTTGTTTCTATATATGTTCGACTAGAAAGTTAATCGTCTTGAAAACATTAAGTCCTAAGGATAGTGAACAGTAGAACACCTGAGAGTAGTTGTTTCATCTCATCACCAGATCCTAATAATATCTTACGCAAAGTATATCACTAGGCTTGGTTTTAAGCTTAAGTCATGATTTCCTAATTAAGAACGGTAAAGATAAAAAATCTGATAAATAACTTATTATGGGATGGGAGAAATTTTTGTGTATGATAGGAGGCATAACTAAACATCATCATAAAAAAAAGGAGTTATGCCATGTTCAATTGTCAATTACTTCCAGCAAAAACTCAAGAACTTTTTAATATCATCAAATCATTTGATATAAGACAACTTTCTAAGGAAGTCGGCTTTATAGAAAGAGTGCGTAAGTTATGTCCTGAAGCTCTTATTATGGCTCTTATAACTTTATGTTCGATTCGAAATGTTTCAGACGGTCAAGATAATGGCTTTGATATTTGCGAAATAGCCTCTTATTACAACTTATACATTGAAAAATATCCTGAGCTTGGTGGGGCAAAAGTCTCTGCAAAAGATGTTGATTTTCAAATATATAAGCCAGGATTAGCCGTTTTGATGCGTACGGTCTTTGAGAAGTTATTAAAACATCCTTTTGATTCAAATCGTGAAAAAATATGTGAGCTTAAATCTGAGCTATCTAATTGTTTAGGATTTGAGATAAGCGATATAGTCTTACATGATGGCTGCTACAAAATAGTACATAGCTCTCTATGCAATGATTTTCCAGCTACAAGAAAATCGTCATCTAAGCAATCAGCTCAAATGGGATTGCAAACAGCCTTAAGTCTAACTGCCGAGACTATAACCTCTTTAACAATAACTAGCGCAACAGCAAATGAGCGTAACTATCTAGTT
>OGPO01002025.1_pt1 | contig 11445 bp, 10 predicted proteins | sample 1553041 | NCBI WGS metagenome assembly OGPO01 (sample SAMEA2580281, study PRJEB22360) | human gut metagenome | biome: human gut; feature: human-associated habitat; material: faeces | place: Denmark | collected 2008/2010 | reverse complement strand
AAGCTCCCGTGGGGGCCAGACCGCCGCCGGGGTTCTTGATGAGAGAGCCCACTACCAGGTCAGCGCCCACGTGGGTGGGCTCCTTCTCTTCTACAAACTCTCCATAGCAGTTGTCAACCATAATGGCAACATTGGGGTTGTGCTGGCGGATGATCTCACACATGTGGCCGATCTCGTCCACGGACAGAGAGGCCCGGGTGGAGTAGCCCTTGGAGCGCTGGATGAGCACCGCTTTCACCTTGGGGTCGGACACGGCCTGAGCCAGCCCCTCCAGGTCCGGAGTGTTCTCCGGGGTGAGGTCCACCTGGCGGTATTCCACACCGAAGTCCTTCAGGGAGCCGGTGCCCTTGTCGGTAACACCGATGACACCCAGCAGGGTGTCGTAGGGAGCGCCAACGGCGGAGACCAGCACGTCTCCGGGACGGAGGCAGCCAAACAGGGCCGCAGAAATGGCGTGGGTGCCGTTGACAAACCCGATGCGCACCAGGGCGTCTTCAGTGCCAAACAGGTGGGCATAGATCTCATCCAGCTTGTCCCGGCCCAGATCGTCATAGCCGTAGCCAGTGGTTCCGGCAAAATAGCTCTCCGCCACTCGATACTGACGGAAGGCATCCAGCACCCGCAGGGTGTTGGCCTCTGCCACGGCATCAATACGGGCAAACTGCTCTTTTAGTGTCTCCTCTGCCCGGCGGGCCAGAGTGCGCAGCTCCTCAGAAAACTGTAAAGACATATTTCTTAACACTCTTTCTCTAACTTAGTTTGGGCCAGTGCGGACACCAGTTCCACGCAGGCCTCCACATCGGCAGCGCACACCATCTCACAGGGTGTGTGGGTGTAGCGACAGGGGATGGAAATTCCCCCGGTACATACGCCGCTGCGGGTCTGATGGATGGCTCCGGCATCGGTGCCACCCGCCTGGATGACATCTCGCTGGGCGGGAATGTCCTGCTTCTGGGCCAACTCCATCAGAAGGTTTACCATCTTGGGGTGGCAGATTACCGAGCGGTCCATCACCTTCACCGCCGCCCCTTGCCCCGCCAAACTGCTGGCGGTGTGCTTGGCACCGGGAATGCCGTCCTCACTGGTGACGTCCACGGCGATGCCGTAGTCCGGGTCAATGGACCATGCGGCGGTTTTGGCTCCTCGCAGACCCACCTCCTCCTGGGTGGAGAAGACGAAGTACACGTCGTTGGGGCAGTCGTGCAGCCGCTCCATGGCCTGTAACAGCACCTGGCAGGAGATGCGGTTGTCCATATAGGGTCCGGCTACCAGAGTACCCGCTGGAAAAACCGGGGTATTGTACACCGCCACATCGCCAATCTGCACCTGTTGTTCCGCCTCCTCTCGGGAGGTGGCTCCAATGTCCAAGTACAGGTCAGCCATGTTTCGCTTTCCCGGCGTGGAGCCCACCTGGGCGGCGATGACGCCGCAGGTGCCGTTTTGGAAGCGCACCGGGGTGTTGACCACGGCGTCGGCGTGAACGCCGCCGATGGCTCCCACTCGCAAAAAGCCCTTGTCGTCGATGTGGGTCACCACCAGGCCAATGCTGTCCATGTGGGCGGAAAACATGAGCCGGGGACCACTTCCCTTTTTGCGGCAAATGAGATTGCCCATGGTGTCCCGGGTGATCTCATCCACATAGGGGCGGGCCATCTCTTCTATGATCTGTGCCACTCCCCCCTCGGCCCCAGATGGGCCAAAGGCGTGGCACAGGGTATTGAGTGTATTGATCCATTCCATGTTGGGTTCCTCCTGTCAGCAATCCCCGGCAACAGACTGTAAAAACAGCCAGGCCAGTTCCAGCACTTGCTCCACATCGTTTATGTTCACTACACTGGCAGGGGCGTGGAGATATCGCACGGGGGCAGAGATACCGGCTACTCGCACACCGGACTTGGTGCGTTGAATGGCTTTGGCGTCGGTGCTGCCCGCCACGTAGTGTTTCAGCTGCCAGGGGATGTGATGCTCCTGGGCCACGGCACGCAGGCGCTCAAACAGGTCCCGATCATAGATGGTGCCCTTGTCCATCCAGGACAGCACCGGGCCTTGCCCCAAGTGGCAGATTTGAGCCTCCGGGTCCTGGCTGGGGGCGTCCGCTGCGGTGGTGCCTTCCAGCACCAGGGCGATGTCTGGAGTCACAGAGAAGGCCGCTCCAAAGGCACCCCGGGTCCCCACCTCCTCCTGGGCGGTGAAGACGAAGGTGCAATCCATGGGGAGGTCCCGACGCAGCAGCTCCAGGAGAACTGCGCAGCCAACACGGTCGTCTAAAGCCTTGGCCTTGAGGCATCCGTCTCCAAACTCCACGCAGTCGCTGCGGAAGATGCAGGGGTCTCCCACCTCCACCAGTGTCTCCGCCTCTTCCCGGCTGGAAGCTCCGATGTCGATGTAGTAGTCCTCCAGTTTGGGGACCTTCTTTCGCTCCTCGGTAGTGGTCATATGAATGGCTTTCAGGCCAATGACGCCGGGGACTTGGCGGTCTCCCACCAGCACCTGCTTGCCCAGCAGGACCCGGCGGTCCATGCCCCCCACGCAGACGAATTCCAGATACCCGTCCTCCGTGATGGAGCGGACCATGAGTCCCACCTCGTCCATGTGAGCACAGAGCATCAGCTTAGTTCCAGTGGCCTTTGCGCCCTTTTTGAAGCAAATCAGATTGCCCATAGTATCTACCTTTACGGTGTCCACATAGGGGGTGGCCTGTTCTTTGATGTAATCTCGTATGGCATCCTCAAAGGAGGACACACCGGGGAGGGCACACAGCTGTTTCAACAACTCCATCATACCTGTGCTCCCTCCTCTCCCAGGTTTCGGGTGAAGGCGGCCAACAGCTGAGCGGTCTGCTCCAGGTCAGCAAGGTCCACCACCTCCACGGGGGTGTGCATATAGCGCAGGGGCAGAGAGAGCACTGCTGTGGCAATACCCTCATTGCAAATCTGCATGCCCCAGGCGTTGGTTCCGGTGTCTCCGCCCATGACTTCTTTCTGGACTGGAATGCCCAGCTCCTGGGCTTTGTCTAGCATGCGACGGGTCATCCAGCGGGTCATATTGGGGCCAATGCCCACGGCGGGGCCACCTCCCAGGTCATAGGCCCGGCCTTTGGCGCTGTCCGGAGTGGCACCGTGGGTGACATCCACCGCCACGCAGAAGTCCGGGTCGATGGTACAGGTGCCCACCATGGCCCCAGTCCCCCCGGTCTCTTCCCGGGTGCTGCCCATGATGTACAGGTCTACGTCCAGTTGCTCTTGGCTGAGCAATTCCACGGTACGCAGCAGAGCGGCGAAACAGGCCCGGTCGTCCAAAGCGCCGGAGCAAATTTTGCCACCGCTCAGCTCTAAAAAGCTCTCCCGGAACACCATGGGGGTGCCCACGGGAATCTCCCGCTCCACCGTCTCCTGAGAGAGGCCAGTGTCCACATAGTATTCCCCTAGGGCTGGGGCCTTCTCCCGGTCCTCCGCCGACAGTACATGGGGAGGCAGACATGCAATCACGCCCAGTCTGGGCGGCTTGGTGAGGATGGTTACCTCCCGGTCCGGGAGCATCCGGGGGTCTACCCCGCCGATGGAGGCAAAGCGCAGGTACCCGTCCTCTGCCCCGGTGACCATCAGTCCAATCTGGTCCAGGTGCGCATCCAGCAACAGCTTTTTGGCGTTGGGGTTGCCACAGCGGCGTAGGCCGATGACGTTGCCCAGCCGATCTGTCCACACCTCATCCATCCAAGGGGTGAGAAGCTGGGCAGCCAGGTCTGCTATGGGTGCCTCATAACCGGAGGGGCCTCCGGTCTGGCACAGGGTTTTGAGACATTCCAGGGTATTCAATGGGCGGTCACTCCCTCCAGGGCATTGACGTACTGCTTGAACTTGTTGCCCCGCTCCTCAAAGTTGCGGAAACAGTCAAAGGAAGCGCTGGCAGGAGACAAAATCACCACGTCACCGGGCTGTGCCACGTCGTGGGCGGTATGAACGGCCTGTTCCAGGTTCTCGCAGCGCCGGATTTCGGGATTGCCAGGGGTGTAGTCTGGAGCCTGCTGGGTGGCTTGCTGAATTTTGTCCGAGGTGGCACCGGTGAGAATGAGGCACTTCACGGATTTGACGATCTCCGGGCCCAGTACATCATAGGGAATATGCTTGTCGTAGCCACCGGCAATGAGAATCACCTTCTCCGAGAAGGAGCGCAGGCCGGCAATGGTACGGGTGGGGCTGGAGGCAATGGAGTCGTTGTAGTAGCGCACGCCGTCCAGTTTTCGTACCAGCTCAATGCGGTGAACCACGCCGCCAAAGGACTTGGCGTACTCCCGAATGGTCTCATCGGACACCAGACCATCCACGGCGGCAATGGCGGCCATGTAGTTTTCCAGGTTGTGGACTCCGGGAATGAGAATGTCGTCGGCCGCCAGGATGGGGCGAGTGTGGTAGCAGATCATTCCGTCCCGGACACAGACGCCCCGCTCCAGGTTCTTTTTGCGGCTGAACAGGGTGACTTCGCCCCGGGCCTGAGAGGCAAATCCAGCGGTGATCTCATTGTCTGCATTGAGCACCAGCTTGTCCCCGGTGTCCTGATAGGCGAAGATGTTGCGCTTGGCGGCAACGTACTCCTCCATATCCTTGTGGACGTCCAGATGGTTGGGGGACAGATTAGTGATAACCGCCACGTTGGGACTCTGGCGCATGGTCATCAGCTGGAAGGAGGACAGTTCCAACACCACCATGTCGTCGGGACGGATCTCGTCCACCTCACACAGCAGCGGGTGGCCGATGTTTCCGCCCACAAAGGTGCGATAGCCTGCTGCTTTCAGCAGTCCGGCAATGATAGTGGTAGTGGTGGTCTTTCCGTCCGAGCCGGTGACGGCAATGACACTGCACGGACACAGGTCCAAAAATGTTTCCATCTCGGAGGTCAACTGTGCGCCTGCCGCCACGGCATTGGCAATCTGGGGCAGGTCAGGCCGCACCCCAGGGGTGCGGAAAATCACATCTGCCCCCTCCAGGCCGTCCAGATAGTTGGGGCCCAGACTCACCTTCAAGCCCTTGGACTCCAGCTCAGACAGACCGTCAAAATCATCTCTCTCTCGTTTATCACACACACGGACTGTCAGTCCGGCCTGTAACATTTTCTTTACCAGCGGGGCGTTGGACACCCCCATGCCGATGACGGCAATTTTTTTACCCTTGAGTGAATTCAAATAATCCCATAGAATTGATTGCATGGACCGTTGCCTCCCTTTCCTCATAGGAGTAAAATGACATCAGATCATTATAACGCATAAACTCCCATTTGACAATCATGCAAAGTTGAAGTACAATCATAGAGCAAGTAAGCTGGACAGCCGCGTGGGCAGGTCGAAAGGCCGTCCATGAGGAAAGTCCGGGCTCCGTAGGGCAAGGATAACGGGTAACGCCCGCCGAAGGCGACTTCAGGAAAAGTGCAACAGAGATATACCGCCTCGGTCTGAAATGTTCCTCATTTGGGGGGGCAGCAGCTGAGGTAAGGGTGGAAAGGCGGAGATAAGCACCCGCCCGATGACTGGGAACTGCTCATCGCTGTAAACTCTATCCGGAGCAACACCGTGGAAACGCACACAAAGCCGGCCCGGCTGCGTTGAGGAGGTGGCTGGAGTGCAGCGGCAACGCTGTGCCTAGATAGATGGCTGTCTTAAAGGACAGGACCCGGCTTACAGGCTCACTTGTACCAAAAACGGCTTACCCCATCCGGGGTGAGCCGTTTTTCTCTTGACAGGTGGGGAAAATCCGCTATAATAAAATCCGCAATTCCATAACAGGCAGTTCGGAACCATCCTGTCTCTAAACAAAACTACGGGAAAGCCACAGCTCCAGGCTGTGGTGCGCTTTTGTGCGCAAACAACGAGGATGGTGTACGCTCCGAAACCGGAGGGTGCACCTTATTTTTTGTCCATGGAGGGATTCACGGTGGAACTCAGTCGCTATTCTGTCATCGAAGATAAAAACCCGAGGGAAATTGTTTTGCTGCGGGGCCGGGGGTGTGCCTGGAAACGGTGTCGGTTTTGCGATTACCACCTGGATGCCTCCCAGGACGAGGAGGCCAACCTGATTCTCAACCGGGAGGCGCTGTCCCATGTCACGGGGCGCTATGGTCGCCTGGAGGTCATCAACTCCGGGTCCTTTGCTGAGCTCCACCCCTCTACCTTGGCGGAGGTGGACCGGGTGTGCCTGGAGCGGGGCATCCGGGACCTGCATGTGGAAAGCCACTGGCTGTTTCGCAAGACCATTCCGGCTTTGCGGGAGCACTTTGCAAAGCTGGGGGTAACCCTCCACGTGAAAATTGGAGTTGAGACCTTCGATGCCGACTACCGGGAGCGCATCTTGGACAAGGGCATTGACGAGACGGACCCTGCCGCCATTGCCGCCCCCTTCGATGAGTGCTGTCTCCTCTTTGGCCTGTCGGGCCAGAGTGTGGAGGGCATGAAGCGGGACGTGGAGACAGGCCTTGCTCACTTTCACCGGGTTTGTATCAACGTGATGGTTCCCAACACCACCCCTATTCTTCCTGATTTGGAGGTTCGGGCAGCCTTTGTGCGGGAGGTTTACCCCCTGTACAAGGACAACCCCCGGGTGGATATTCTGTTGGAGAATACAGACTTTGGTGTAGGAGAGAAATTATGAGAAATGAACTGCTATTGATTGTCACCCTTTTGGTCCTGTACGGCTCTGTGCTGCTGTGGTTTTTCCTGTTTGGCCCCAGTGGTCTCATGTCCTTTACCGTCTTTGCCACCATTGCCGCCAATATCGAGGTGCTGATTTTGGTCCAAGCCTTTGGCATGGAGATGACCCTGGGCAATATCCTTTTTGCCACTACGTTTTTGGTCACGGATATTCTCAGCGAGATTGCAGGAAAAAAGCAGGCCCAACAGGCGGTATGGATTGGCATTGCCGCCAATGTCCTCTTTGTGCTGGTCTCCCAGTCCTGGCTGATGTATGTGCCCTCGGTGAACGACTGGGCTACTCCGTCCATGCAGGCCATTTTCTCCAATACCCCTCGGCTCATGCTGGCCTCTCTGGCCGTGTACGCCATTGTTCAGGTGTTTGATGTGTGGCTGTACCACAAGTGGTGGGAGTTCACCCAGCGCCGCAGCGGAGATCGCCGGGCCTTTTTGTGGGTGCGAAACAATGGCTCTACCCTGATCTCCCAGCTGCTCAACGCCATTTTATACACCTTGTTTGCCTTTTACGGCAGGTACGATTTACCCACTCTGGTGTCCATCGTGCTGTCTAGCTACGTCATCTTTATCTTTACCTCTCTTTTGGACACCCCCATTGTGTACTTGGCTCGGCGCATCCACGAAAAGCGTCAGGCGGTTGGATAAAATTTTCCCCCTCCACGGTTTCACACCGTGGAGGGGTTTCTCTTGTGAAACGAAAAGAGCTATGGTATAATCACCGAGATTTCATAGGTTTTGATATAAAGGAGAGACAAGCAATGATAAAACTGGTTGTCAGCGATATCGACGGCACCCTGCTGCCCTACGGGGAGACCAAGCTGTCCGGAGAAATCTTTTCTCTCATTGAGCAGCTCAAAGAGCGGGGCATTCCCTTCTGCCCTACCTCCGGTCGGCAGTACCACTCCATCCGCTCCCTCTTTCCCCACATTGCCAATGAGCTGTCCTATGTGTGCGAAAACGGCGGCGTGATTTACGGGCCAGGCACCGAGGACACCGCCCCCATCTTGGGTTCTACGCCCATGGAGCGCTCCTCCGCTCTGGCTCTGGCCCGGGAGATTTTAAACTTGCCTGACAGCCAGCTGCTGATCACCGGCCCCAAATATGCCTACCTGTGCCAGTGCACCCAGGACTACGTGGTACACATGCGGGATTTCAAGGGCTTCCAGCTGAAAATTGTAGAGGACGTGGAAGAGATTCCGGAGGAGATTTTGAAGGTTTCCGCCTATTGTCCTCTGGGCACCAAGCCCGCCGCAGAGGCCCTGGGCCCTGCCTGGTCCACCGTCTTCCACATGGCTGTGGCCGGAGAGGACTGGCTGGACTTCACCTTGGCGGACAAAGGTGTGGGGGTGCTGGGCCTGTGCCGCTCCATGGGCATTGACCCCAAGGACGTGCTGGCCTTTGGCGACAACTGGAACGATGCGGCCATGCTCTCCGTGGTGGGCCACCCATACCTCATGGCTGCCGCAGAGCAGGGACTTTTGGAGCAGTTCCCCACCACCTGCCACCGGGTGGAGGATGTACTGCGCCACTTCCTGGCTACCAATCAGCTGCCCTAATTTCACCACAAAAGGCGGAGGACAACCCATGTTTCCAGAAGAATTTCTCAAACGGCTGGCGGCCCCGCCCGGGCCCGCAGACCTGGCGGCATGCCCGGCGGCGGCCGAACATCCCCGGTGGGTGGCGCTGCGCCTGAACAAACTGAAAACCCACACCCCGCCTCCTTTGCCGCAGTTTGGCCTCAACCCGGTACCTTGGGCAGACAGCGGCTATTACTATGACCCCGATACCCGGCCCGGCCTGTCTCCCTACCATGAGGCGGGGCTGTATTATCTCCAGGAGGCTAGTGCCATGGCCCCGGCAGGGCTGCTGGATGTGCAGCCGGGCATGCGGGTACTGGACCTGTGCGCTGCCCCTGGCGGGAAGTCCTCCCAGCTGGCCGCTCTGTTGGACGGTCAGGGGCTGTTGGTGTCCAACGAGATCGAGCCCAAGCGGGCGGTGATTCTCAGCCGCAATCTGGAGCGCATGGCAGTGGCCAATGCCCTAGTGCTCAATGAGCATCCCCGCAAGCTGTCTGAGCGGTTCGTGGAATATTTTGACCGGATTCTGGTGGATGCTCCCTGTTCCGGTGAGGGCATGTTCCGCAAGGAAGAGGCGGCCTCCACCGACTGGAGTGTGGAGACAGTACAGATGTGTGCCCACCGCCAGGGCGAGATTCTCCACTCTGCCGCCCAAATGCTCCGGCCCGGTGGCCGCATGGTGTATTCCACCTGTACCTTTGCCCCCGAGGAGAACGAGGGGGTCATTGCCGCCTTTCTCCAGGCCCATCCGGACTTTTCCCTGGTCTCCGTGGACGCCCCCTGGTTTGCACCGGGACGCCCGGACTGGGTGGATGCCCTGCCCTGCGGCTTAGAGCACACCTTCCGCCTCTGGCCCCACAAGGTCCACGGCGAGGGCCACTTTGCAGCGGTGTTGGAGCGTCAGGGAGATACAGCAGGTCAGGACCAGCCTTTGGAGTCCGCCATAGCCATCCCCAAGGAATTGAGGGAGTTCTGTGACGCCGCTGGGGTCACGCTACCCCAGGGTAAGCTCATCTCCTTTGGGAAGAATCTATGGATGGTGCCGGAAGAACTGCCTGCCTTGAAGGGACTCAAGGTGCTGCGGGCTGGCCTGGAGCTGGGCCAACTGCTGAAAAATCGCTTCGAGCCCGCCCACGCCCTGGCCCTGTGGCTGAAAGAATCCGCCTCTCAGGTGGACTATCCGATAGACGCTCCGGAAATTGCCGCCTACTTATCCGGGAACACCATCCCCGGCACCCAGACTGGATGGACCCTCCTGAAAGTGGATGGGCTGTCCCTGGGCTGGGTCAAGGGCAGCAACGGCATTTTGAAAAACCACTTCCCCAAGGGGCTGCGGCGCACCTTGCGCTGAACGAGAGGAGAATTGGATATGCCAGAGTTAATCCTTCGCCCTGCTGTACCGGAGGATGCCCCGATTTTGGCTCACATTCAAACAGAGGCATGGAACGCCGCCTTTGGAGGCATACTCTCTCCAGAGGCTTTGGCTCAGGCTACGCAGCTGGAAGAGGCTCAAGCGATGCATGTATATGTGCTGGAACACCAGTTGGCTCATGTCTCTCTCCAATGCGTGGATGGAGTTCCCCAGGGCATGACCGCCTGGAGCGAAAACCGGGACAACCTGGGGACAGAGGTTGCGGAATTGATTTGTATCCACAGTTTGCCCCAATTCTGGGGGCACGGATATGGCTCCCATATGATAGAGCACGTGTTGGAGGAGGCGAAACATGCCGGGTACCTCCGACTTGTGCTGTGGGTGTTTGAGGCCAATGACCGGGCACGACGTTTCTATGAGAAGCAAGGATTCCATTTGACAGACCGGATACAAGAGAATTTGGGCACAACCGAGGTGATGTACGAAATCACCTTGTAAGGAGGAATTTCCATGAGGCTTGGCTGCATAATCCTGGCTGCGGGAAAGAGTGTGCGATTTGGCGGAAACAAGCTGCTGGCTCCTCTGGCTGGCAAATCGCTGTTGGAGCACACCCTGGAGGCCATTCCCCTCCCCTGCTTTTCTCAAGTGGTGGCGGTGGTCAGCGACCCTGAGGTAGAGACTCTGTGCCGTCGTCATGGGGTGAAGACGGTGGCCTACCAGGGTGGCCCCCAGAGCCAGTCCATCCGCCTGGGGTTGGAGGCTATCCAGGACGCAGATGGATGCCTGTTCATTCTGGGAGATCAGCCCCTGTGCAGCTCGGATAGCATTCGCTGCCTGGTGTCTGCCTTTCAAGCCCAGCCCCAAGTGGTGCACCGTTTGGCATATCAGGGCCAGCCCTCCAGCCCCACCCTCTTCCCTGCCCACCTCTTTCCTGCCCTGAAGAAACTCACGGGAGAACATGGGGGCATGGCTGCCGTGGGAGATACCCCGGTGTGGTATAGCGAGGCGGCGGGGCCCCAGGAGCTGTGGGATGCAGACACGCCGGAAAAATTGTCCAGAATTCAGCAATATTTACAGGCACACCCCTAATTGGCACGGGGTGTGCTTTTTGTCGCTTTACATCCTCATGAAAGTACGGTACAATATATTGTGTATCGTTGTGCATTGGCCATATGATTTGAAAATACAAGGTTTGGAGGAAGTGTCTTGTTGACCATCAGACAATATGTCCGGGCGGAGAGCCTGGAACAGGCCTGCGAATTGAACCAAAAGAAAGCCAATCTCATCCTGGGCGGTATGCACTGGATGAAAATGACCACCCGCAGTGTGGACACTGCCATTGACCTGTCCGGCCTGGGGCTGGACACCATTGTGGAGACAGACCATACGTTTGAGATCGGCTGTATGGTCACCCTGCGCCAACTGGAGCAGCACCCTGCTCTCAATGCCTGGACGAACCATGCTGTGGCCGATGCCGTCAAGGACATTGTGGGCGTGCAGTTCCGCAACACCGCCACGGTGGGTGGCTCCATTTTTGGCCGCTATGGCTTCTCCGACGTGCTCACCGTGTTCCTGGCCCTGAACGCCAAGGTGGTGTGCCACCACGCCGGAGAGATTTCCCTGGAGCAGTATGCCCAGATGCCCGCGGACCGGGACATCCTGGTGAAGCTGGTGTTGGACAAGCAGCCCATGCAGGTGTCCTACCAGGCTATGCGCCATGCCCGCACCGACTTCCCCATCCTCACCTGTGCGGTCTCCTGCGTGGACGGGGTGTGGCAGGCATCCGTGGGTGCCCGTCCCCA
>OGPO01002024.1_pt1 | contig 11449 bp, 10 predicted proteins | sample 1553041 | NCBI WGS metagenome assembly OGPO01 (sample SAMEA2580281, study PRJEB22360) | human gut metagenome | biome: human gut; feature: human-associated habitat; material: faeces | place: Denmark | collected 2008/2010 | reverse complement strand
ACCTCCGCAACCCCATGTTTTCACATAACTGTTGCGTTGACCAATTGAATCTACAACGTCTTATCTTAGCTTTCTGTACCTTTCCGGACAATGACCGGAGTCACAGCAACTGACTCATTTCTAACGTGTTCGTCTATTTTGGTAGTGTTATAGTAGCCGAAAAACATCTACCTGATTCTGCAAGGATGTACTATGACGGTTCCTACCTATGACAAATTTATTGAACCTGTTCTGCGTTATCTGGCGACAAAACCGGAAGGTGCAGCCGCGCGTGATGTTCATGAGGCTGCCGCGGATGCATTAGGACTGGATGACAGCCAGCGAGCGAAAGTCATTACCAGCGGACAACTTGTTTATAAAAATCGTGCAGGCTGGGCACATGACCGTTTAAAACGTGCCGGGTTGTCGCAAAGTTTGTCGCGTGGCAAATGGTGCCTGACTCCTGCGGGTTTTGACTGGGTTGCGTCTCATCCCCAGCCAATGACGGAGCAGGAGACGAACCATCTGGCCTTCGATTTTGTGAATGTCAAACTTAAGTCACGGCCGGATGCCGTCGATTTAGATCCGAAAGCCGACTCTCCCGATCATGAAGAACTAGCAAAGAGCAGCCCGGACGATCGGTTAGATCAGGCGCTAAAAGAGCTTCGTGATGCGGTGGCTGATGAGGTTCTGGAAAACTTATTGCAGGTTTCTCCTTCGCGCTTTGAAGTCATTGTTCTGGATGTTTTGCATCGCCTGGGGTATGGCGGCCACCGTGATGATTTGCAGCGTGTTGGCGGTACTGGAGATGGTGGCATCGATGGTGTGATATCGCTTGATAAACTTGGCCTGGAGAAAGTTTATGTTCAGGCAAAACGTTGGCAGAACACTGTAGGCAGGCCAGAATTACAGGCATTTTACGGCGCACTGGCTGGGCAAAAGGCGAAACGTGGGGTGTTTATTACCACTTCTGGATTTACGTCTCAGGCGCGTGACTTTGCTCAATCCGTCGAGGGTATGGTGTTGGTTGATGGGGAACGCCTGGTGCACTTAATGATCGAAAACGAAGTAGGGGTTTCTTCACGTTTGTTGAAGGTGCCGAAACTGGATATGGACTATTTTGAGTGAAATATCAGGCCGGATGCGGCTGCGCCTTATCCGGCCCATAACCCCTTACTTCCTCAACCCCGCAAACGCCGCCCGAATCTCATCCTCCGGCAACTGAATCCCGATAAACACCATCGTGCTATGCGGTTTTTCATCGCCCCACGGTCTGTCCCAGTCGGCGCTGTAGAGGCGCTGGACGCCCTGGAACAGCAGGCGGTTAGCTTCGCCGTCAATCCACAGCATCCCTTTGTAACGCAGCAGTTTATCCGCCGATTCCAGCAGCAGGTTTTCCATCACGCGGGAAACTTCGCTGATATCTACCGGGTAATCCAGTTCCACCACAATCGACGAAATATCGTTTTGTTTATCCGCGATAAAGTGGAAACGCGGTTTGGTGCTGACGACGTTCTCTTCCAGCATAAAACCGTTGGTGTTGAACAGCAGGCCCAGGTCGATGTCGCCGTGGGTAACGGTGTAGACCGGTGCACGGGCGTTGATGCGCGCCAGGCGTTCGCGCAGTTTTTCTGCTTCGCCTGCGACGTCGGTTTTAGTCAGCAGAATACGGTCGGCGTAGCCAACCTGTGACTGGGCGATGGTGAACTGGTTCATCTGCTCATCGGCATGTACCGCATCCACCAGCGCAATCACGCCGTCCAGCAGGTAACGCTGGCATAAAATCTCATGGGAGAAAAAGGTCTGAATAATCGGGCCGGGATCGGCCATGCCGGTGCATTCAATGACCAGACGGTCGAACTGAATATTGCCCTTGTCGAGATTATCCAGCAGGTCGAGTAGCGCGTCCTCCAGCTCGTTGGAGCGCGAACAGCAGATGCAGCCGTTGGTCAGCGTTTTGATCTGCGTGGCGCGGTCACCAATCAGTTGATCATCAACGGAGACTTCGCCGAATTCGTTTTCAATCACGGCAATCTTGTAGCCGTGTTGTTCGTTAAGAATATGGCGCAGCAGGGTGGTTTTGCCCGCGCCTAAAAAACCGGTGAGTAGGGTAACTGCAATCGGGTTCATGCTCTCTCCATTAACAACAGCGCATACCGCCTTTACCATCGCCGCCGTAGCGCGCGTTCTGGCGTTCGCGGAAGAATTCTTCATAGCTCATGTACGGCTTGTCGGGATGGTTGGTCTTCATATGCTCGACGTAGTTGTCGTAGTCTGGAATGCCAATCAACATCTTCGCCGCCTGGCCGAGATATTTTTTTGCCTGTCCTAAGTTACCAAACATAGTTCACTCTGATAAGAACAAAGCCCCGCCGAAGCGGGGCTAAACACGGTTAGTGGTGCGAAGAGATCTTCACGCCGCCTTCCGGGATTGGAACGTACGGTGTTTCTTTGTCAGTACGTTTGTCGCTGTTACGCACCTTCAGCCAGGTTTTGAAACCGTAGAAGATGATGCTGTACACCACAATCAGGAACAGAATACTCAGGCCCGCGTTGGTGTAGTTGTTCACAACAATGTGGTTCATGTTGGCAATCTGCTGCGCCGTCAGGTCAGTACCGTTAGCAATCTTCTCTTTGTACTGGCTTGCCATGTAGAAGAAGCCTTCCATCTGTGGGTTGGTGCTGAACAGTTTCAGACCCAGTGCCCAGGTGGTGCAGATAAGCAGCCATACAGCCGGAACAACGGTAACCCAGATGTATTGGGTGCGCTTCATCTTAATCAGCACAACGGTGCCCAGTACCAGCGCCACGGCTGCCAGCATCTGGTTGGAGATACCGAACAGCGGCCACAGGCTCTTAACGCCGCCCAGCGGATCGACCACGCCCTGATACAGCAGGTAGCCCCACAGACCCACACAGCCCGCAGTACCGATGATACCGGCAACCAGAGAGTCGGTTTTTTTCAGGAACGGGATGAAGTTACCCAGCAGGTCTTGCAGCATAAAGCGGCCAGAACGGGTACCCGCATCCAGCGCGGTCAGGATGAACAGGGCTTCGAACAGAATACCGAAGTGATACCAGAAGCCCATGTCAGCCATCGGCAGCACTTTGTGGAACACATGAGCGATACCTACCGCCAGCGTCGGCGCACCACCTGCACGGTTCAGGACAGAAGGCTCACCAATGTCTTTCGCGGTTTGCAGGATCTGCTCTGGCGAAATCACGAAGCCCCAGGAGCTGACGGTTGCCGCCGCGTGTGCGGTAACGTCTTTCAGCTGCGCCATGATGATCGGCGCGTTCTCGCCACCCATTTCATGCAGGTTAGGCATGGTGATGCCAAGGCCAGCAGGCGGGGTATTCATCGCGAAGTAAAGACCCGGTTCGATGATGGACGCAGCAACCAGCGCCATAATCGCCACGAAGGACTCCATCAGCATTGCGCCGTAGCCAATGAAACGCGCGTCGGTTTCATTAGCCAGCAGTTTCGGCGTCGTACCGGAAGAGATCAGCGCGTGGAAGCCAGATACCGCACCACAGGCGATGGTGATGAACAGGAACGGGAACAGAGCGCCTTTCCACAGCGGGCCAGTACCGTCAATGTACTGGGTCATCGCAGGCATTTTCAGTTCCGGGTTCAGCACCACGATACCCAGCGCCAGGCCGACGATAACGCCGATTTTCAGGAAGGTTGCCAGATAGTCGCGCGGTGCGAGGATCAGCCACACCGGCAGCAGTGCGGAAACAAACGCATAGCCAATCAGCGCGAAGGTAATGGTGGTGTCTTTAAAGGTCAGTGCCGGACCCCAGTACGGATCGTGAGCAATCACGCCACCGAAGTAGATAGAGGCAACCAGCAGCACGATACCAATGACAGAGACTTCACCCACACGCCCCGGACGGATAAAGCGCATGTAGATACCCATAAACAGCGCAATCGGTACGGTTGAGCAAACGGTGAAAACACCCCACGGGCTTTCGGCCAGGGCTTTAACCACAATCAGCGCCAGGACGGCAAGGATGATGATCATGATTAAGAAACAGCCAAACAGCGCGATAGTCCCCGGTACTGGTCCCATCTCTTCTTTGATCATCTCACCGAGAGATGCGCCGTTACGGCGAGAGGAGATAAACAGCACCATAAAGTCCTGTACCGCACCGGCCAGTACTACCCCCGCCAGCCACAGCGTGCCAGGTAGGTAGCCCATCTGCGCGGCGAGAACCGGACCAACCAGCGGACCAGCACCGGCGATAGCGGCGAAGTGGTGACCAAACAACACGTAACGGTTGGTCGGAACGTAGTTCAGACCGTCGTTGTTAATAACCGCAGGCGTCGCGCGCGTGGGGTCGAGTTTCATCACCTTCTGGGCGATGTACAAACTGTAGTAGCGATACGCCACCAGATACACCGACACAGAGGCGACCACGATCCACAGGGCGCTGACGTGCTCCCCCCGACGTAATGCAACTACCGCGAGGCAGAATGCACCGATGATTCCGAGAATCACCCAGGGTATGTGCTTGAATAGTTTTTTCGTATCCATAGTAAAACCTGGCATTTTACTCGTCGTCTTTTGGCTTACAGGTGCGGCAGCTGCGTTCGTTCACCTCTGACACTTACTGTTGTAAGCTCCCGGGGATTCACTCACTTGCTGCCTTCCTGCAAACCAAAATCCATAGAGTAATTTGTTAATCATAGGCCGAAGCCGTTCTAGGTTTGCGTTGCGTTTGAGGAGGTAAATTGACCGCTATCCTGCAGTGATGTTGCCAGAGATACGCGCGCGTAAAGTAAGGTAAATAACTGAGTGGTTATTTTAGGGATGTAAGCGGTCAGGAATGGCGGTGAGCGGTTGGGCAAGAATTATTCATCGGGTGGATATGTGATTGAGATCACAATAAAAATGCCCCTTCGACGAATGCGTGAAGGGGCTGGAGCTTAAATCGCAGCTTCCATTTCCAGCATCACCGGATGGAAACGGCGTTTAAAGTAGATAAGTCCGTGACCTTCTGCACTGAGGATGATGTTTTTAATCTCCACCAGATACACCAGATGTGTGCCAATTGCCTGCACATCGCGGATCTCACCTTCAAGACTGGCCAGCGAACCTTTTAGCACCGGCTGCGCCAGCGGACCTTTTTGCCAGCATGAGAGGCTAAAACGCTCTTCCATCGCCATGCCTGTCATGCCCGCGAAGTGGCGTGCCATCAGTTCCTGCTCATGGTTGAGGACGTTGACGCACAACTTGCCGTTGCCCTGAAAAACCGGGTTCATCGCACTGTTGGCGTTAATGCACACCATCAGCGACGGTGGTGTATCCGTGACCGAGCAGACAGCCGTTGCCGTAATCCCGCATTGTCCGGTGTCGCCCTCGGTGGTGATAATATTTACCGCTGCCGACAGGCTGGCCATCGCGTCACGAAAGCGCAGGCGTTGTTCATCTAATTGCATCTTAACCTCCTGCTGCGTTATTTCAGCAGCTTATCCAGCATGTTGATATCGTCGTTGTTGTGCAGGTGCGGCACAGTCCAGCCGTTCTGGTCGTATTCCGACAGGCAGCGATCAACCATCGCCATCATCTTGTCCATATTGCCGGAGCTTTGTGCCTGGCGCAGACACTGCAGGCGAATCTCATCCTGGCTACCGGAGTAGTTGATTTCATACAGTTCGTGGCGACCACCAAACTCGCTGCCAATGGCGTCCCACATCAGTTTGAGGATCTTGATGCGCTGGACGTGATCCATACCATTCGAACCGCGCACATACTTCGCCAGATACTGGTCGATCTGCGGATTGTTCAGGTCACGGGCACTGGAAGGGAGGTAGATCAGGCCACTGGTAACGTTGCGTTCGATAATGTTTTTGATCTTCGCGTAGGCCATTGGTGCCAGTACGCGATAGGTTTGCAGTGCGGCATGATCCGGTAAATAAGCCCCGTTGACCCACGGCGTCGCTTCAGAACACATCGAGTCACTCAATGCCCAGAAGGTGTTGCGCCACGCCACCACTTCACCGAGATCGGCCTGCACACCACGGAACTCCAGGGTGCCGGTACATTCGAGTGATTTTTTCAGCAGTGCCGTAATGAAGTCGAGTTTCACTGCCAGGCGCACACAGGCTTGCAGCGGATACATACGGGCAAAACCGCCTTCCATCGTCCAGCGACGGCAGCGATCAAAATCGCGGTAGATCAGCACGTTTTCCCATGGGATCAGCACGTTATCCATCACCAGAATCGCATCATTCTCATCGAAGCGGCTGGAGAGCGGGTAGTCATACGGTGAGCCGGTAGCACCCGCGACCATCTCATAAGAGGCGCGGGAGATTAATTTCACGCCATCAGCATCCATTGGCGCAACGAACATCAGCGCGAAGTCCGGGTTTTCGCCCATTACTTGTGCCGAGCCGAAGCCAACCATGTTGTAGTGAGTCAGCGCCGAGTTGGTGGCAACCACTTTCGCACCGCTAACGATAATCCCGGCGTCAGTCTCTTTTTCCAGCTTGATGTAAACGTCTTTCACTTTATCGGTCGGCAAATGACGATCGATCGGTGGGTTAACAATCGCGTGGTTAAAGTAGAGGCCAGTTTCCTGAATACGGGTATACCAGTTACGGGCGTTCTGCTCGAACTGACCGTAAAAGCCCGGATTCGCGCCCAGTGCGCAACCGAAAGCAGCTTTGTAGTCTGGGGTACGGCCCATCCAGCCATAGCTCAGGCGTGACCACTCAGCGATGGCGTCGCGTTGCTGGCGCAGGTCGTCGGCACTTTTCGCCACGCGGAAGAATTTATGGGTATAGCCGCCGCTGCCGGTGTCGGTGTTCCAACACAGAGAGTCCTGCATCTCCGGTTTGTGCAGCGCGTCGTACAGTTGGGCAACAGACGCTGCCGCATTACGAAATGCCGGATGAGTAGTGACGTCTTTCACTCGCTCGCCATAGATATAGATCTCGCGACCATCCTGCAGGCTTTTCAGATACTCTTCCCCGGTGAACGGACGTTGGGTACTGGCGCGGAAATCTTCTGGTTTCATGTCGACCTCTACAGTATTAATCGGAATACGATTGTTAATTTTGTGTGTTGTTTTTGTTATTCAATTGAAGCTTGCAGGGGCGATTACGGGAAGAGACTTTTGGGACAATGGCTGGTACTTTTCAGGTCGGGTACGGTTTTGTGATCGAGGTCGCTTTTAGCGATTTTTGACGTTACTAAATCCCCTTGCTCCAGGCGGAGAAAGGGGAATAGCAGGTGGTGCCTGGTTTCCCGTTAAGGCTAAGGGATTTTCACGTCACAGGTACTTTTTTGGCACGATAAGCACTGGGCGAGCAACCGACTAAGCGATAAAAAAAGCGCGCAAAATAAGCCGGATCCTTAAAACCGAGTTGCCAGGCAATATTGTTCACGGCGTTATCAGAAAACAGCAGCAGCCGCTTGGCTTCTCGCAGCTGCCTGTCGAAAATCAACCGTTTTGGCGGACGGTTGGCAAAGCGACGGCAGATGTCCGTGAGTCGTGATTCGGTGATATGCAGTTCGTTAGCGTAATCCGGTACTGTCCAGTGCTGATGAAAATGGCTTTCAATCAGCATATGAAAACGCTGGAACAGTTTTAATTCTCCGCGCATCCCGCTGGCGGCATGGTCGTCGAGTTTTGCGTTACGCAGCAGTAGGGTGAACACTGCCTGTGCCAGGAGCGTCAGGGTGTGTTCCCGTCCAGGCAGTTGTTCCACCGATTCCCGCTCTATCAGTTGCCAATAGTGTTCCAGCGCCGCCAGTTCGTCGGGTTTATCTGCCAGTGACAGGCAAATCCCCGGCAGGCCGAAGGTTTCCCGAGTGCCCGGATACAGAACTTCCAGCAGGGGCCAGATCAGATCTTCCCGTACCGTCAACACATGACCGTCGGCGTCAGACTCCGTAATAAACGCATGAGGTACTGACGGCGGCGTCAGGACAAACAGGGGCGCTTCCACCGAGTAGCGATGATCGTCAAGCTGTAGCTCAATCTGTCCGCTATTGAGGAAATGCATCTGAAAGTACTGTTCGTGGCGATGTGGCAGCATATGGCGGCCAAAAAATGCCGCCATGCGGGCGAACGACTGATAATGCACATCGTCCGTACCCAGGCTTTCATCGTACTCTTTGCTGATATCAATATTGGCAATCTGACGGTCACGCATCGTCGTTCCTTACGGGGTCGCTCGCGGACGGGAGGACTGCATTGGAATCGCCCAGATAATCCCCGCACCAATCACCAGCAGCGCGGCAACAAACCACAATCCACTGTTAAAGCTGCCGGTCAGATCTTTCAACCAGCCGATCATAAACGGACTTAATGCTGAACCAATGTTGCCAGTGGCGTTGATCACCGCAATACCGATCGCTCGTGCCCGCAGGCTGATGGACTGATCCGGTGTTGTCCAGAAAATCGCCATTGCGCTGAATGATCCGGTCGAAGCCATAATGATCCCCAGCATCTGGATCATGTTGTGATCAGTTGCCGAAGCCAGTAACCAACCAGCGGCAGCGAACAAATAAGGAAGGGCGGTGTGATGCCTTCGTTCCTGGCGGTGATCTGAGTGACGGCTCCAGTAAATCATCCCGAGAATGGTACAAATCTGCGGTACGGCGGCCAGCAGGCCGATGGTGATATTACTGCTGCCCTGATTAAAGCTTTGCAGGATCTGCGGTGTCCAGATGCTGATCGCACTAAGTGTGTTGGTCAGGCAGAAATACGCCAGGGTATACATCATCACCACCGGAGTGAAGATCTCCCGCCACATGCTGCGTTGTTGCATGGCGTGGTGGCTGATGGCTCCCTCTGGCTGAACCAGCGTCAGACGATCGTTATCCATCATCTCTTGCAGGCATTTTTTGTCTTCTTTCGTCAGCCACTTAGCTTTGTCCGGTGAGTCATCAAGCCAGAACCACACCATGATGCCGAGTAATACCGACGGGAAGCCTTCCAGCAAAAACAGCCACTGCCAGCCTTTTAATGCCATTACGCCATCCAGCGACAAAATGTAGCCGGAAACGATCGATCCCAACGCTGTCGTTACCGGCATTGCCACCATAAACAAGGCGTTGGCACGGGCGCGGAAATAGGCCGGAAACCAGAAGGTTAAATACAGCAGAATGCCAGGCAGAAAGCCGGCTTCGGTAATGCCAACCAGTATACGCAGTACGTACAAGCTGGTGGGGCCAGTGGCAAACATGGTGGCAGTAGAGGCGATGCCCCAAAGCACCATGATGGTGGCGATCCAGCGCCGCGCACCGACAATACTCAGCATAATGTTGCTGGGAATGCCGAAGATGACATAAGCGGCGTAGAACAGGGTGGTGGCGAGGCCAAACATGGTGGCGCTCAGACCGAGGTCGCGTCCCATCGTGAGTCCGGCAAAGCCGATGTTGATGCGATCAAGGAACGAGAAGATAAACAGCACGAACAGAAAGACGATCAGGCGGCGAAACAGCTTCTTAATAACCGCCTGTTGTCCGGCAGTCAGCGCTTTATGCTGATTCGCCGGATCGATACTCTCCGGTATGGCAGGTGAGGTGTCGCTCATTTTTCTTCCTCTAATGGGATTTTTGTAGGGTACGACAAGGTTTATGGCGGATGCGCACAAACGCCTTATCCGGTCCGCGATTTGGTACGGCTTTTTGCCGGATGCGGCGTAAACGCCTTATCCGGCCTACGGTTTGGTGCGAGTGTAGGCCGGATAAGCGCAGCGCATCCGGCATTAATACACGTCGGGCTTAATCGCTGTAGCCTGCGCACCAAACCGTGCTGCCAGCGCTTCGGCGGCGCGGGCGAGCAGGGTGGTGTCAACGCCGACGGCGACAAACAGCGCGCCCAGTTCCAGATAGCGTTTTGCCAGTTGCTCATTGGCGATCAGGATCCCCGGCGCTTTGCCCGCTTCGCGGATCTGCACGATCGCCTGCTCAATCGCGGCCTGTACTTCCGGGTGCTGAGGATTACCGGCATAACCCATATCGGCGCTCAGATCCGCCGGGCCGATAAACACGCCGTCGACCCCTTCCACGTCCAGAATCTGCGGTAAGTTCTTCATTGCCTCACGCGTTTCGATCTGCACCAGCACGCACATTTGATCGTTGGCTTTTTGCAGGTAATCAGGAATACGATTCCAGCGCGAGGCTCGGGCCAGCGCACTGCCCACACCGCGAATACCGGCGGGGGGATAACGGGTGGCGCGTACCGCTTCACGGGCTTCGTCAGCGTTTTGAACCATCGGCACCAGTAAGGTTTGTGTGCCGACATCCAGCAGTTGTTTGATTTGCACCGGATCGTTCCACGACGGACGTACCACCGGCTGGCTGGGGTAGGGCGCAATCGCCTGTAGCTGGGTGAGCACGGTTTGCACGTTATTCGGCGCGTGCTCACCGTCGATCAATAACCAGTCGAATCCTGCTCCGGCCAGTAACTCTGCGCTGTAGCTGCTACTTAGCCCCAGCCATAATCCGATCTGCGGGCGGCCTGCTTTCAGCGCCGCTTTAAAACTGTTTTCCATCGTTCTCTCCTTAAACAAAGCGGCAGCTAATGGAGCCCATGTTGCCGTAATCGACGTGGAAGGTATCGCCCTTACGCGCCGGAACCGGGCGGGTGAACGAACCGCCGAGAATGATTTGCCCGGCTTCCAGTTGTACGTCATACGGTGCGAGTTTGTTCGCCAGCCAGGCCACGCCGTTTGCCGGATGATTTAGCACACCAGCGGCGACGCCAGTTTCTTCAATCACGCCATTGCGATACATCAGGGCGGAGATCCAACGCAGATCCAGTTCGTCTGGTTTGATCGGACGACCGCCGAGGATCACTCCGGCGTTGGCGGCGTTATCAGAAATGGTGTCGAACACTTTGCGCGGGCGCTGGGTTTCCGGATCGATGTTGTGGCAGCGGGCGTCGATCAGCTCCAGCGCCGGGATCACGTAGTCCGTGGCGTTGTAGACGTCGAACAGCGTGCAGTTTGGCCCACGCAGCGGTTTTGCCAGCACAAAAGCCAGCTCCACTTCAATGCGCGGCACGATAAAGCGATCGGTCGGGATATCGCTGCCATCGTGGAAGAACATGTCGTCCAGCAATGCACCGTAATCTGGCTCGCTGATTTGTGAGCTGGCCTGCATCGCTTTCGAGGTCAGGCCGATTTTGTGGCCTTTCAGCGTGCGGCCTTCGGCGATTTTCAGTCGGACCCATTCGCGCTGTACGGCGTAGGCGTCTTCAATGGTGATCTCCGGGTAATCCAGCGAGATCGCGCGGATCTGTTCACGCTGTTTTTCTGCCTGATCCAGACGCTGGGCGATCAGGGTGTGGGTGTGTTTATCGAACATAGCGATATCCTGTGGCATTGCCGGATGCGGCTGCGCCTTATCATCCAGCCTGGAAGCTGGTGCAAATTTATTTAAACAACGCATGTGTAGATTCAATTGGTCAACGCAACAGTTATGTGAAAACATGGGGTTGCGGAGGT
>OGPO01002022.1_pt1 | contig 11455 bp, 10 predicted proteins | sample 1553041 | NCBI WGS metagenome assembly OGPO01 (sample SAMEA2580281, study PRJEB22360) | human gut metagenome | biome: human gut; feature: human-associated habitat; material: faeces | place: Denmark | collected 2008/2010 | reverse complement strand
TCTTAAACACCACGGCAAAAGCACCACTACTGCGATATGGCTCTCCGTGATCATCGAGTACAGGAGTCAGGTGAGCCAACTCTTCAAGATTATCACCTGCATCTTGAATGGCTTTTACATATTCTGATATCAATGGATACTGCATATTGCATACTATAGTTTAATTTCTAATCTACGGCTATATCTTCAGACTTATTATTTAAACCCATCACTGCTTTCGGCAGACATATTCTCTACCAACACCCCGTTTCTAACACTAGGCTATCTTATGAATAATACGATAATGCTCCCCAAAATAATAGCCAAGACAACATTGATAATCAAGCTATAATTCTGTTTAGCCTCTATTTTATTCAATGAATTTTTGAAAGAGTCTGTTGCCTCTGAAAGTTTTTGCGAAGCAGAATTGGCTGACTCAATAATGGATTTGCAATCTTTATCAAATTCTTCAACTTTCTGCGTATAATCCGTCCCAACTACGACAATAAGTTCTTCAACTTTTGTTGTTATCTTTTCAAGTTGAGCAACATATTCTGATACAGAATCGTGTAATCCATCATACGATTCCATTGTCTTTTCTACTTGCTTTCGAGCTGAATCTAAATTTTTTAGACTTTGTTCCAACTCCTTTAGGGAGTCATTAATTCTCTGATCAATCATAATTCTGTATATTTTTTACTAATATTAATCAATTCATTTACATGTCCCTCCAATTGGATAGCCAACTGGATTTTATCTATATATTCTTTATCTTTCAAAGCAGCATGCTTTACAAGAAGTTGAGTAAACTCGTCTATCAAGGCGGAGTTGCCATCACTTAAATATTGTATATATACTGCCTTATAATCATTGTAAAGTTCTTCCTCTAACATCTCGTTTGCCTCTAATCCAAGATATAGGATGCAGAATACATTGAGAAGGTTTAAAACAGGATTCATTTCTGCTATGGCTCGACGTATCAAACGAACAGCACCCTGCAGATGCTTTATATTGTCAATTTGCGAATCGTTGTTAACGATCTCTGAATCTACAACCCTCATGTATTTTCTCACCAGATCAAAACTTGTAATTTCATCTTCCGAATGGCCATCATGGTTTGTGTCATCCTTTAATGAGAAAGGCACATCTTGCTGTAATTTTGAATCGTATGTAACAAATCCTTCACGTGCATATTTAGAATTGAAGTAGTAATAAATGAAGTCTTTGAGTTCCTCATTTGTTTCCTTCCAATCTTGTTTCGAACTAATAGCCATGTTACAGAACTGTTCCATATCGAGGATTCCTCTTGCTCGCTTATCAGCAATACTCTTATAAATAAAAGATGTAAGATGCTTCAAGCAAGCCATGATTACTCCTTCGGTATTGGCAAGCGCTTTTACCTCTGTCATCATAATTTCTACCCTTTCGACGGAATAATACTTGCGATAGTATAGTCTGAGATGTTCATAATATTCTGACTCATCTTGGCAAATTGTCGTGATACGGAAAGTTCGTTTTGAATAGTCTTCTGTAAAATCATCAATTAGGCCTATAACGCACATTCGATAAATAGCTTTCTGTATAGCATCCTTATAAACAGCAGAACCATAATCACGGATATAGCTATATCCACGACTATTTTTTAAATTTTTGGCATTATATGTATTGAATACAGGCATATTTTTTGCGGAAAGATACTGATTATATCCATCAAGGACTTTCTCATCTTCTTCGTATGATATATAATAAGTTAATATTTGTCCCTTTTCATATCGCTTTATAAACTTGACAATGCCTTGTGAATTTACAATACACGGCTTGTCTATGTCATAAAACTCCTCATTACTAATCTTTACTTGTAGATTATTCATAAGTAGTTCCATGACAAACAATTCAAACTCTTCACCAAGGAAGTTGCTATCATAGAAGAATTTGTTATTCGTGTAATCTGCAGAAAATTCTTGCCATTTATCAGTCTTTACATTTTTTACCCAAAATTTCCTCGGAGAATACATAATTGTAGCTAATGCCATCTTCTTGTCACGCCCAGCACGTCCAGCCTCCTGCACAAAAGACTCCAAGGAACCTGGGTAGTTCAAGTGGAATGTCATTCGCACATTAGACTTGTCGATACCCATACCAAAAGCCTTTGTAGCTACCATTATGTTAGTCCCACCTTTAAGAAATGAATCTTGACAGGCTGTATCATCACCACCTTTATATGTTGAAATGCTTCTTAACCCATGATTACGAAGAACGGTTTCTACAGTTGGAACGCTGTTATACACATTTGCTTTATATTCCCTATTAGCCCGCAAGCAAAATACTATACCTGCAGTATCAGTATAGAAGCGATTATACCAATCCGACTCCACGTCAACACTAAGGTCTGTATGATATATATGACTAACCTTGTCGGAGTCCATTAAATTCTCTCGCTCTATAAAACGTTTTTTGATAGTCTCAACTGCATCTTCGCTTTGTATTTCAACTATCTTTCGAGTAGCATCGTCAATAACTTCCAACAAGGTGTTTTCCTTAAGGCAATCAACCTCCTTCGATTTTTGAATGTCTTGTGCATCAACCTCATAAACATTATATTGAAGCTCTAGACGATTTGTGTTTTCATACCTAACAGTTGCATCATCCTCTAAAGAATATGCATTCGGACCAGACAATTCACGTTCTACATCGGCAAGGACATCGAATGATGCCGTTGCTGTAAGGCCAAACAATGATATATGGTTATCTTCTCCTTCCACTTCTTTTGGAAGTACATAATTGAATAAGTTTCTGCCAAGATGAAGATATGCAAGACGGAAATCATGTCCCCATTCTGAGACACAATGCACCTCGTCTATTACACCATAAGCGAAATAGACTCCTGATTCTCGCATAGAACGTAAAACCTCTCGGAAGCGATAAATACTCAAACGCTCAGGAGACAAGAACATTATTTGCACTTGCGAACCGGTTAATGCAAGTTCTCGTCTTCTACCTTCCTCAAAACTCTTTGTTATGTCACTATTTATATATGATATACAATCTATACCTATATTTAACAATCCATCATATTGGTCTTTCATCAAACCTTTTAATGGATCCACAACAAGTGTAACAGCTGGTTGCAACATAGCCGCAAGCTGATAAGTCAAAGACTTACCACCTCCTGTTGGGAGCAAACCAATTACACTTTTTAATTGAAGAGCCCTATTTAATATAGGTAATTGCCCTGGTCTGAAATTTTCTTTTCTAAAGATGAGGTTTAAAAAATACCTAAGTTTAGAGCAATTCGCTTCGATTTTATGATATATTCCTTGACTATTTTTTTCAACAAATGGCTTGTAATTGATACGTTCTGTAGTGTATAGAACTCTGTCTTCGTACACTTTTTCAGAAGATCGTACAATAAAATAGCAATCATTTGAAGCCTTAAATTTAGAGAAAGCAACCTCTTTTGCATTGCAAATCTGATCAATCGACACATCAATAACAGCATCGTATTCTATTTCAGACGAAGCATCTTCTTGGGCACTCACAGATATTTTTGGCAATACCATATGATCATAATCTTTTGTTATGACAATGAGATTATGATAAGCCTCCGAAAAATCCTCTATAGAAATCTTAGCAACAGAAGTATTATCCTCAATAATGAGAATTTTCCACTCCTGTTTGTTTATATCAAGTCGTTCTGAGATGATTGCTTCAATAAATGTCTTCTGAATACGTGCAATGGCGTTAAGACTCTTTGCTTTTTGAGCATCGGGCATGTCTGATACATAATTCAGCACTTTTTTACTTGCCAATGTTGGACAACCTCTTGAAATTAAATTGCTCATTAAAGCATAGACCGGACACAAATTCTTGTGAGCAGTCATGTCAAAAGGAGCTAATATTTCAAAAGCACTTTCTTCAAGGGACGATTTTACCATCGTGTCCGTAAAGGATGCGAAATACTGAATAGGCGCAAAATATTTATACTCATGCAGTATTTCAGATGTCTGTGAAAGACAATAACTAAAACTATTAATTAAGCAACCATATGCCTTACGAGTAGGATGGAGACCGAAATTGGTTTCTCTAAAATTAGTAAAAATATGAATATGATTTTCTACGAAATAGTTGCGAAAAGATAATATTCGACTTTCATTAAGGTTGGCTGGACCAATACAAAGCACAATATGATTCTGACCTGAAGAGGTTATCATTTTTGAAACGCCCTTCAAGCTCACTGCTTCAATATCAAGTATGTTAGAAAATATGTGGATAGCAATTGGCTGTTCTACACTTATAGAAGTGATACTATGGCTATTGTCTCCATTGTCCGATGGGAGATACTTTGAGACTGCAACAACATCAGCATTATTATCTTCCAATGCTTTTTTTACATGTATGACAGCTCTATCTCTTGCAACATCAGAAGGCTCTTCAAGAACAACTTTTCGGAGTTTTTTGAGCATGCCATGCTGACGAAGTTTTTCGACAACAGCCATTGTTCCAATACCCTGTCCACAGCCCCAATCGTAAATTTCAATGCCGCCAGCTAAATCTGAATAAGGGAACTCATTTTCATCCAAAGCGCGCATAAGCTTATGACGATGCATTGGTCCATATGCAGACATGTAAGCACAACACTGCTCTTCTGTTTCTAACACTGCCGTGCCATGTTCAAGAGTCCTTCCAAGATTGTCTCTATATTCCCAAGCCCGATTTAGAAAACTAACGGGAACAAAATTTCGTGAAATGGATATGACATCATCAATTGTGAGATTTTTTAAAGAACATATTTGCCTATAATAGTCGTCAATTTCAAATTTTCTATTTATATACGTGTCCTGTCCCTTGTAAACGACATGTAGCCGATTGTTCTCCCAAATTGTTTGATGTAAGAATATAGGAGGTCTATAACAAGCTCCACATTGAATATCTATTTCAAATCCAATTTTATCAAACTGTGCACTACAGATTACTTCAAACTCATTATTTACAAATCCCCAAAGGCCATTAAACAAAACAGGACAATATGGTTCCAATGAGAAATCCCAAAATATGTTCTCACCATCATTCGTGAAATCACCAGCATTGTCACATGGAAATGGAAGACTTTCTTTTAATACGATACTTCCATCATCGTATTCAAAATAATAGTTTGAATCCGAAGTAATATCCCCATTAATACAAGTAGGAATGTTCCATTTGGGCATTTCACATGGGTTTAATATCCGCCAAAATTTTCTAACTTTCATGTCCTATTATTTTCCTGTAATTGTTTCACTCCAAAGGTTATTTTTATGACTTTTATAATTCATTGCGGCAGCTTGTTTACTTGCATTTGCATAGCAATATTCGCAACCGTGCACACAAGTATTATATTCACCAATATCCTTACTTTTTATACAACCGCAAAATGTACGTTGACCTTTGTCCTTATTATCTCCATGAAGTGCGTACATACCATTAGGAAGTATAATAGCCCCATCTGGTAACGGATCAGAATCTCCAAACAGGCTTTTCTGTGGCATGGGATAGAATTTAACCTTTAGATAATCCATTATTTTTTTGTCATCATAGGCTAACTTAATGATAAGTTCATCATCTACACAATGATTCTTTCTAACTCCAAACTCTGTCAGGTCTATTTTCTCTCCACATGTTGCCAGTTCATATCCCCATTTTTGATTAAGCACAGATAATCGACGAGCGAACTCTCGCATTTGATCTTCTTGCCAATCTATATAATTTATATTGGCTTTTTGAAGATTGGCTTGTACCTTGCGATAGGAAAGTATATCAGCAAAACTAAACACAAGTTTCTCTGTATATCCCAGTAGTTGGTTACCGATATTTTCAACTTTATCAAGCAACTTACCGATATTAATGTTATCTGTGAGAACTAAAGGGTCAAAGCGCCAAATTACATGACCCTTACCAAGTGTATCAACAAGCTGTTTGAATGTTTCTATACGTTGGCTTAAAGGAGGAACATTCTTCTCCAACCCTTCTTCCTCATAATCATTCAAAGAGTATTGAATATAACATCCTATTCCACGCTGTTTAAGAACTGGTAGATATTGCAATAACGGCTTGGGATTCTTAGACCAAAACACAATAAATCGTGTGTCTTTGTAAGACACATAACTTTTCACCCCATTAAATGGATTTGTCCATGCCGAATAACCAGCCTTATCTAGACGATAAAAGAACCAGTCTGCATAGAAAGCAGGAATATCTGTGCTGCGACTTGCAGATACAAGAACTGGGACTTGCATATCTACAAGTTCTCCATTCTCTCGTGGAAGTCTTTGTTTAGTCCATGTTGCCATATTTAATTCTTTTTTATAAAAGGAGTATCGTACATCCTTTAATAGTTAATTAATAGAATAGCGTTTCATTTATCACATACTATGAAAAGAATTTCCGCTATTGCTTTTTCAATTTCGTCAGCCCATTGAATTTACAAAAATAGCCCTCACTTCGATAAAGTACTATTTCCTCAAAATTCTAATTGTTATGAACATTGGAAAATCGGACATCAGTAAGAAAAAATTTCATTTTTACCTCTTCTACATATTGTTAGTAATCTTGAAAATGCTATCTCTTAAACTAACAGGTACAGTTCATTACATGAACAAAAGACGTTTTACTTTTCATCTCGAATAATAATTTGAGGATTTAATCATACGATATCACAATAAGACATATTAGAGTCACCCTATAACCATAAAATGGTTTCAGAATGGCAAATCGCCCGAATAATCATCATTGTATTCATAATTACCTGTAAAATAATTAAAATTAACTTTAGGCTCCTCAATATCACGGTACAACTCTCTCTCTGACTCACGTTCTATTTGGAAAGTCGATTTTGGACTACTTCTGAAAAAAGATCCGAAAGGGTTATCTTCATTTATTCTTTGAGTACCAAAATAATTGTCTATAAGCTCTTGTAGAGACATTCTTTCTTCTAAATAGCTATCGTCGAATTTACCAATATCAATACATCCATCAGACCTAAAATGAATATAATATCCTGTCATTGTACTTAGGTTGCCTGTGCCTACCCAAACTGAGCCATCTGCTCTAAAACGGAACCCCATACAAGACAAAATCATACTTTCAGAAACTTTCTTTGGAGCATATCCAATAAGAAGATTCGTTACTTCTTTGGTTTCTTTTGACGTATACATTGATAACATTTTTTCATCTGTTCGTCCTGATTTTCTAAGTTTTCCTTCATAATACCACTGAACGAAATTTGTCAAATCGGTTTTAAGTTTACTATCCTCATAATAACCAAACTCGACAAGATATCCTCCATTAATACAAAGCCCCCATCCATTACCTCGATTATTTTTGAAGAACATCGTGTACATATAATGGTTGTGGCTATTTATGGCAGCGCCATTCAATAAACCTTTTTTGAAGTTTCCATAAACGTAGAAATCTGAGAAAAACTTTTTTCCACAACCATGAGGGTAGAATTTTTCTTTGTAATAACAACCCCACCCATTGTATTTTTTACCATCAGCAAGAATGTAATCTGTTACTTTTTCCTCTGCTGTTGGAGTAAATTCTTCATGAAAATTATCGCGCTCAAAGTTTTCGACATCGTCAATAACACCACCATCAGCAATACGCTTTAATTCATTAACATATTTAGCAAAACCAGTATTTTCATCAAAACTATCCGTACCACAGAAAACAGCAATTGGCTGTCCTGCATCATCAAACATATAAACCCACAACCATACATTGCGTGGTTGCCGCATGACAGCAACAGTTCTGACATTTACAGATTTGCTCATAGAAGATGATGGACAGTATTCACCTAAGTCGAGCCAACCATTAACACTCATTTGAATACCTACTTGACCATTCTGCTCTACTTCTTGAGTCCCAATAATTGTTAGTATACCCTTATCCGTACGGATTTCCGACGTTGTGAAATTCCATATACATTTTTCTATATCTTGAAAAGTACGATAATCGAACGATATTTGTAGAACTTGATATTTCATTTTTTGCTGCTTTATATATCTGCTTATTGTTTTTGCCCTATAGCCATTTGTCTTACAAATATAGCATTCTGATAGTTTAAATATTTCTTGCATATAACTAAGGGCGTGAGATACCTTTAATATACCTTCAAATACTATCTTTTCTCTATTATCATGATACACGACAAAGCTATAATTCAACAAAGCTATATCTTGGCATCCAAATAGCATTTGATTTAACACAGAAGTGTTTTATTCTCACCTTTTCTTTCTTTTTATTATAAACTCTCATATCATAAGAAAGCAGTCCTTCAGTAGCCAACAGGACATATTTAGTTAAACGAAAAGCGTAGCACTGATATAACTACATTTTTAAGTACTGCCTTAGAAAAAAATCTCAATCTACAAGATTTAGTAAGCAATCTACATTACAACGTAGGAACTACCATGCCAATATCTGTCGACTTTGTATTTCTTTGGCTTTGCACCTGTAAGAGTAGCATAACGCTCCTTATATTTCTATATGTCTGAAAATGGTTATTAAAAAATCCAAATTCGACACAAAAGTACAAAAATAATCTTTAAATACAAAAGATATTCTTCAAAAATAACGTAAACACTACATAAAAAACTCTATTTTGCCCATCCAAACTGTTTTTTGGAAAATATTTGAGTTTAAAATCGCAGCAACTCGTTGGGGCAATGCTGAAACAGATACAGCAATTGCCCCAGTCGTTGTTGTTTCGATTTTTACCGACTTGTTGTTGGGAACACAACTTATAAAACAACGAAACTGGTTTATTTCATTTTACAAGATAACACCAGCTACAACGGCATTTATATCTACGCCCCCTCTTTGCCGATGTCAGCAAGAACCTGAGAGTAACATTGCTTGGTTCTGAAAAAATCATTAAGAATCGCAGCAAGATAGGCTTTTGTATTTGGAATATTCGGCATTAGCAAACATTGCAACTTAGACAGAACATAATAAGACTTTTCTTCCTCATACAGAATATACAAGACAGTATTATGCACTAAATGATTAGTACGATTAACAGCCTTTTTCATATTCTCTACATCTTGGAGATTCTCCGAATCCACCATATCCCAATGAAGGTCCCAAATTGTAATAAAGGCAGAGTCGTTTGAAGCCTCTATCATAAACTTCTCATTTTGATACGTGAAGTAAATGTCATCATTCTCTATACGAACTTCACAATTAAGCTGCCGGAGCAACTCAAGACACAAGTCTCTAGTACCAATATTCTCATTGCTATCATTAGATGGCGAGATAGAATTAACGATCTCATCCATCTCTTTTTCTGCTCTTTTCTGGCGGATGTAATACATCAAACTTATGCCAATCAATACTGAAATAATTGGTAACATCATAATTATAACCTTTTTTAATTAATACTTTATGAGATGGCAAAGTTAGTTTTTTTTTTGCAAACAGATGTACAAACTCGGGAAAAACTTACCTCCACAAGCCTTGTGGAGCCTAAACATTTGCAGCATCTACCACCATTTATTATTTTTGCAGCCAAAATAACAATAAAAATAATAGGAATATGGAAAGACTCTTTTTTTTCGTGATTGCCGTAGCGTTAGCATTCGGCGTTGGTTGCCTGGGAAGAAACAGAAAGATTGGTTTCGGATGGGCTTTTGGTATCTCACTCATCAATGTGGTGATTGGTCTCATTGTCGTATTATGCTCTAAGAAGAAAACGCCAAATGAGCTTGAAAAGAAGAACTAAGTTGAAGATTTGGGGATGGGCATGTATTCTGATTGGAGTAATTGGCTTTATCTGTATCATTATGCGTGGCAACCCAAACCTCGGACCGAGCGTTTGGGTTGCCATAGGAGTTTATTTGTTATACAGGAAGAATACCTAAGGAAATTCACTTCCACTCCACAAGCTTTCTATCCAATGGTATCTTTTTAGGTTCGCCACGATTGCCATCAATGAAATAACTCCCGGCTAGACTTTCATCAAACTGGAGAGTGAAGGCTTGGCGGATACGGGCACATTTCTCATTGATAGAATTAGACAATGGATTCGTCAGGGCTTCAATGCTCTGGCGAATCTTCTCTTCCGAAAGATGTGCCCCGTTGTTGTTCGATTTCTTGCGAATATCCACATAGATATCATATAGCTCTTCCCTGTAATCCGACAGGCATTTGAAAAGGATTCCCTCCTCATGACGCAAAAAGAGAATATACACCGCCTTTACCAATGGCTCCATCCTAATAGTCATATCATGATAGTCGGGCAGTATGATATCGTAATTCTCCGTGATGACCATTCTACTCAGATTCTTGGGTGGAAAGAGATACTGCTTCAGCACCCAATCGCTTACCCCACCAAGACGCAAGTCCTGCACCTGTCGGTACACCTCCTTCATCTTCTGCCTGATATCATAGCTGAATGTTTCATCTGCCGGAATCGGTGTCGGATCAAATATACTGTATGGAAAATCATCAACAGAGCTGAACATTACATTGCAATCCGGCAACTTATCATACGCAGCCTGCATCAATGGCATAAAATCCTCATCTTCCTCTATAGACAAAGAATAGGAATTGACATAATATATGCCATCCTCCTCATGGTCTAGCTGTAAGATGCTAGGATGTAATTTCTCCTTATTCTTTTCTTCTACCAATTGCGACAACAACAAATCGGAAGGAACAGAGATGTTCAAATCCTCTTTATTCATCGCAGGATAGCTGTAGAGAGCTGTCTTCCTGATATGAGGACCCAGAAATGGGAAATAATTAAAATGAATAGACTTGCTGATAAACAAGTTGTTGATATCCACGAGATGGTTGATGATGGAAAGGTTCAACTTTTCATCATACCCATTCTCTACAAAGAATACCTCGCCATGTAGGCGTGTTGGGAAGTCGCGAAACTTCAATACCTTTTTTCTTCCAATCTTTCCGGTCATTGCTTACCTATTATTATATGGTTGAGTACAAATTTGTCAATATCAGATCTATCTTCTTCTGCATTTATCGAATAGCTAAACACCGAACATGGCAAAAAGAACAAAAAAGACTCACCCTGAGCGCGCTGTTCTAAAGGGAAGCGGGGGGAGTATGTTGTTACAAAGGTACAAATGTTATTCGAAACAACAAAACTTTTAGCAAAAAAGTTTCGAAAAAAGTTGTGTGAGGGGACACAATCGTAAAAAGGAGAGCTATTTGCGGAACATGATTTTTCCAACAAAAGGGATGAGGCTAGAAGGAAGTTTAGAAAGAAGTACGCAAGCGATAAAGAACCAATAAATATACGCACGTATAAATCTTTTTTCTTCGAAAAAAGTATCAAAGTATCATTTTTAGGCATAAAATAAAAGTTATATCATTAATACACAGAACTTTATCACGAATGAGACTTCTCTAAAAATGAAGAGAGAAGTATCATAAATTAGCGAGAAGTATCATGATTTCTTGCTTGTATCGAAAAAAA
>OGPO01002018.1_pt1 | contig 11475 bp, 11 predicted proteins | sample 1553041 | NCBI WGS metagenome assembly OGPO01 (sample SAMEA2580281, study PRJEB22360) | human gut metagenome | biome: human gut; feature: human-associated habitat; material: faeces | place: Denmark | collected 2008/2010 | reverse complement strand
GCTGTGGTTGCCCCCGTGTCCCTGCCCTGCTCCGTCCCCCTCTTTGTGGTGGAAGAGCCCCGGGATGCCCTGGCCCACCTGGCCGCCGCCTTCTATGGCCACCCCGCCAAGAGCCTGACCCTCATCGGCATCACCGGCACCAAGGGCAAGACCACCACCGCCCATATGGTGCGGGACATTCTTCTAGCTGCCAAGCACACAGCCGGGATGATCGGCACCATGGGGGCCTACATAGGCCGGGAGAAGTGGGGGGAATGTCCCAACACCACCCCGGACCCTCTGCTCCTCCACCAACTTCTGAGTGATATGGTGGCCCAGGGGTGCACCCACGTGGTCATGGAGGTGTCCTCCCAGGCGCTCAAGTACCACCGCACCCTGGGCACCCGGTTTGCCGCCGCCTGTTTTTTGAACATCGGCACCGACCACATCTCCCCCATTGAGCACCCCGACTTTGAGGACTACTTCCAGTCCAAGCTGAAAATCTTCGCCCAGGCAGAGGTGTCCTGCGTCAACCTGGACTGTGACCACGCCGACCGGGTGGAAGAAGCCGCCCGCCGGGACTGCCGCCGAGTGGTCACCTTCTCCCGCACCAACCCCAAGGCGGACGTGTACGGCTCCCACATCCGCAAGCGGGGCAACGACATCATCTTCCGGGTCACCATCGCCGGGGGCCAGTCCCGGGAGTTCCAGCTGACCATGCCGGGCCTCTTTAACACCGAGAACGCCCTGGCCGCCATCGCCGTGTGCCACGCCCTGGGCATCCCCCAGCAGTGCATCTATGTGGGCCTGATGAAGGCCCGAGTGCCCGGCCGCATGGAGGTGTACACCAACGCCAACGACCACATCACCGCCATTGTGGACTACGCCCACAACCGCATGAGCTTTGAGACTCTGTTCAAGTCCGTGCTGGAGGAGTACCCCGGGCGGCGCATTGTCACCGTGTTCGGCTGTCCCGGCAAAAAGGCCCTGGACCGCCGCCGTGACCTGGGCGAGGTGTCCGGCAAATACTCCGACCTGGTGGTGCTCACCGAGGAGGACTCCGGCGAGGAGGACACCGTGTCCATCTGCCAGGAGATTGCCACCCATGTGGCCGAGCAGGGCTGCGCCTATGAGATTCAGCCCAACCGAGGCGAGGCCATTCGCCAGGCCATTCTGGGCTGCGACAAGCCCACCGTCATCCTCATCACCGGCAAGGGGGCCGAGACCCGGCAGAAGCGGGGCCTGGAGTACATCGACACCCCCTCGGATGTGGACTACGCCAAGACCTTCCTGCAAGAATATGACGTGATTCACGGCCTGGACGGCCTGGAGAAGGTGCGCTCCATCTCCTCCGTCCTCCCCGCCCTCAAGGAGATGGCGGGCCAGACCGTGGTGGTGAAGTACGGCGGCTCCGCTCTGGGCCCTGACGGAGCAGTGGACTCCATCCTCCAGGACGTGGCCACCCTGCAAATGGCAGGCCTGCGGGTGGTGCTGGTCCACGGCGGCGGCAAGAACATCACCGCCCTGCTGGAGCGTCTCCAGGTGCCCACCCACTTTGAAAACGGCTACCGGGTTACTGACGAGGCCGCCCTGGGAGTGGCGGAGATGGCCCTGTCCGCCCAGGTGAACAAGTCCATCGTCTCCGCTCTAAACGACTTGGACGTGTCCGCGGTGGGTGTGTCCGGCAAGGACGGCCACCTCATCACCGCCCAGTGCAAGAATCCCGCCCTGGGCCGGGTGGGTCAGATCACCCAGGTGGACACCCGCCTGCTGGAGACCCTGCTGGGGGCTGGCTTCCTCCCCGTGGTGTCCCCCATTGCCGGGGGCGACGGGGCCGGGTACAACTGCAACGCCGACGACGCCGCCCAGGCCATCGCCGAGGCCCTCCACGCCCACCGTCTGGTGTTCCTCACCGATGTGGGAGGCATCCTCATTGACAGCCACAACACCAAGACCGCCGTGGCTCACATGGACGCCCAGCGGGCCAGAGAGCTCATGGACGCCGGACTCATTGCCGGGGGCATGGTGCCCAAGGTCCAGGGCTGTCTCCACGCCCTGGAGAGCGGCGTGGGCGAAGTGTCCATCCTGGACGGACACTGTGAGCATGTACTGCTGCTGGATGTGCTGCACCAGCGGGTGTCTGGCACCATTCTCACTCCTTGAAAACCAGATAAAAACCGACCGGAGAGGCAGAACATTCTGCTTCTCCGGTTTTTGTTTGTCTTTTCTCTGGTAAGGGCACACCCGCTCCCCCACTATGGTAAAAAAACAGCCGGAGGGGAAGTCCCCTCCGGCACAAATTATTTCACTCTAAAGGTCTTGGGTGCCCGGCGCAGCACCAGCGCCAGCATCCCCACCGAATACACGGCGGTCACACCGAACACCAGCAGGGCAAACCAGGTAGGCGTGCTCTTGAGCTGTGTGGCCGCCCAGCACACCGCATACATGGCGATGTTCAACAATTTGAATATGGGGTTTTTGGTGTCCAAATCCGAGGTGTATGGCTGGAAAATGTAGTACAGCCCCAGAGAGTGGGTGGCAAAGAACACACCCAGGGACAAGATGGCCAGCAAAAACAGGATGAACTCTCCCACCGGAGGCCGTCCCCCGCCCAGAAGAGTGAGGAGGACAAACATCCCGCACACAGCCCCGCTGAGCATGAGGTTCACCCCGCACAGCATCCGCCAGCGGAGGAAAAAGTTCCTCAAAATGGCGTCCCGCTCCCGATACCAGCCGTAGCGCAGCAGCGCCAGGTCGCAGTGATAGAACATGGCCTTGCAGATGCGCTCCCCCACGGTGTTGTCCATGAGGTACAGCAGGAACACACAGATGGGCAAAGCCTTGGTCACATAGGAGAGCACCTCCCCCATCTCCTGCCCTTGCCCCTGAATCCGAAACCACACGATTCCAATGCACCCCACCACGGTGAGGCCCCCTAAAATGGCCAGGACCACAAAGAAGGGCTTGAGGAGCATCCGTCGGTGGCGGCGGAAAAACACCGCCTGGAGATACCGCCAGCCGTGGAGATTGGAGAAGTCCACGCTGGTGTCCAGGTCGCTGTCCCGCAGCTTCACCTGTTCAAACTGGGCCTGGTTGGCCTTTTGGGCCGTGGCCTGGCCGGGGAGATTCCCCGCCCGGCAGGTCTCCAAAATCAGCTCATAGTGGCAGGGATAGCGGGAGATGGCCCGGGCGCACAGGCTGCCCAGAGCAAACAGCAGGGCCACGGTGGCGGGATAGAGCAGCACCTGGTCCAGGGCTGGGATGACTCCGAAGAGCATGGGCAAGTAGGCCAGGGCCAGGCAGACCACCGTCAAGACCAGGATGTACCCCACCTTGCCGCTGGGCAGACAGCGAAATTTGGCGTACAGCATGAGGTGGAACCACTCGGCCATCATACGCACCCCGGCCAGGGCCAGGGAGAGCAGCAGCCCCCGGAGCACCCCCGCCCCGGTGAGCCCGCCCCACAGCAGGAGGAAGGGGGCGAAGCCCGCAAACATGGCCAGGTGGTGGGTGACCATCTCGGTGGTCTGATACTGGGTGGCATCCATGCCCATCTGGCGCACGCAGGTGTACTTCAGCTGGGAGGGCTCCACGGATATAGGCTGTATCATGGTTCCCGCCACAAAGCTGAGCCAAAAGAAAATCCACACCGACATGGCAAACCCGTCGGGAGACAAGAACTTCACATCCGCCAGAGACATAGGCACCAGCCAGGTGAGGGCCAGGTAGATGGCCTTACCCAGCAGGGCGGTGAGCCCCCGATAGAGGGACACCAGGATGGAGAGCACCAGCTTGCCCTCGGTGGCGGCGTACAGTTTGTCGGTAAAAATCCGCTTCAAGAGGGGCACCCGGCCCAGCCAGTACACCAGCCGATTGCCCGCTATGGCTGAGCGGATGCGGTAGATCTGGGAGGCACAGGTGAGGTTCACGGTGCCACCTCCTCCCCGTCCTCCTCCTGGGTGAGCAGGTCCACGATGTAGGACTCAAACTCCGGGGTATGGATTTTGGCGTTGTCCACCCCCTCCAGCTCTCCCTGGTGGAGCAGCACGATCTCGTCGCACAGGTCCTGGGCCAGATGGAGAATGTGGGTGGAAAAGAGGATGATATGGTCCCCTTTCATCTCCCGCAGCAGGTTTTTCATCTCCAGGGCCGCCACCACGTCAAAGCTGGTGAGGGGCTCATCCAGCAAAATCACCGGAGGTCTGCCGATGAGGAAGCATAACATCTGAATCTTGTGCTTCATGCCGTGGGAGTAGCCCCGCATGAGCCGGTTTCGGTCGTCGGGTTCCAGCCCCACCAGTTCCAGCCACTGGTCCGGGGTGCGGCCGCTCTTGTCCTGAGAAATCTCCTGAAAGAACTTCACAAACTCGGTGCCGGTGAGAAATTCCGGAACCACCGGGGTGGACAGCACATAGCCGATGTCCCCCTGCTTGGGGGTGCGGGTCTGGCCGTATTCGTCCACCAGGGACACCGTGCCCCCGTCGGCGGGGAACTCGGCGGACAGGCAGTTGAACAGGGTGGTTTTGCCCGAACCGTTGCGGCCCAAAAGGCCGTAAATCTTTCCCTGTTCAAAGGTAAAGCTGGCGTTTTTCAGCACCTCTTTGGTGCCGAAGGACTTGCAAATTTGGTCAAGAATCAACTGCATGGGGAAAATTCCTCCTCTGGTGCGCCCAGCGCACCCATCTCTCTTCTGCTTGGGCCGGCCTCCTTACCGGAGAATCCAGACCAAAATGACACAAACGGCAACGCAAACACTGGAAATAGTGATCAGGCGAAGATAGGGGCGGACGTTTTTCTCATAATTGCCCACGGTCTCACGGGTCTTTTCCGCCCGCTTGAGCAGGCGTCTCATTTTGAAGAGAGCCCACCCCTCCACCACCAGGAACAGGGCCCCCAACACGAGCAGAGCCAACACTTCCACTTTCATGCGCTTCTCCTCCCAAATAAGCGGATTACTCCAGGTTCAGCCGATGGCTGAGGATGTAGTTGGTGATGCCCAGGTGGACCACACAGCGCACCACGTCCAGGATCAGACCCCAAACGGTGGCAATCATCAGCACGTTGGAAATCCCGGCTGTATCCACCGAAACCTCAATCTCATTGATGCTGATCATGGTGGAGGTCAGATCAGGATAGCCAAACATGCCGATGACGGAGCCCACAGTGGACCAGATGACACTGAGCACAATGAAGGCCAGAACGGCAAAGCCCACCCGGTGGCTGCCCGCCAGATGGCCCAGAGCCATGGAGGCGTACACCTGAGACACCGAGCAGATGATACCCACAAAGAGGGAGACCACCAACAGGATGACCAAAGGCAGGAAGTTGGGAACCTCTTTCATGCCCATCTTCCAAAGTTCCGCCAGCACCTGGCCCATCTCCGGGAAATAGGCGATGATGGCCACCGAGGCCAGGGCCACAATGCCGCTGATGATGGAGATCACCATGGCGCTGATGAGCTTGGAGGCCAGCAGCTGCCAGGGCTTCACCGGAATAGTGAACATCAGGTAGCCCTCATCCTTCAACAGGCCTTGATAGAACCGGGCAATGATGATGACGGTGGTGACCACCATCACCGCCATGATGAGCAGCACATACATCACACCCAACAGCGAGGTGAAGATGCCCATGCCGCCCCCCTCGGCCAGAGGGGAGCCGGAGAGGAGCCGATTGACCCCGGACACCACCAGCAGCACGCCCCACAGGGGCAGGAAAATCTTGAACATGGCTTTGAAGTCATATTTCAGCAGTTTAGCCAGCATAGTAGTCACCTCCCTGAGGATTGGCCCGGAACATGTCCCGGAACATGTCGTCCACGCTCTTGCCCTCCCGGGCCCGGATGTCGTCTACGGCCTCATGGCCCAACACCCGGCCCTGCTGGAGGAACACCACCTCGTCCAGCACCCGCTCCACGTCTCCAATGAGGTGGGTGGAGATGAGCACGGTGGCCTCGGGGTTATAATTGGTCAGAATCGTGTTCAAAATGAAGTCTCGGGCTGCCGGGTCCACCCCGGCGATGGGCTCATCCAACAGATACAGGTAGGACTGGCGGCTCATGGCCAGACACAGCTGCAGCTTCTCCTTGGTACCCTTGGACATGGTCTTGATGCGGTCGCCGGGCTGAATCTTCAGGCTGGCGCACATGTCCTCCGCCTTCTTGCGGTCAAAATCCGGGTAGAAATCCTGGAAAAAGCTGAGCAAATCCCGGGTTTTCATCCAGTCGGCAAAGTACATCCGGTCGGGCAGATAGCTCACATGGGCCTTGGTCTCCACCCCGGGGGTGTAGCCGTTGATGGTCAGTTCCCCAAAGCTGGGCTGCAACAGCCCACACATGAGCTTGATGAGGGTGGTCTTGCCCGAGCCGTTGGGCCCCAGCAACCCCACCAGCTTCCCCCGCCCGATGTTCAAATTCACATCGGTGAGGGCCTTGGTGTGGGAAAAGGTCTTGCCCAGCCCTTGACATACAATCAGATCTTGGTTCATCTCTCTTCCTCCTTCCAGGTTTGCACAAACTCTTTGGCCTGCTGAGTGGTAAACCCCAGCCGCTTCATTCCGTCAAAATAGGTCTGAATCTGCTCTCGGGCCAGCTGGCGGCACATTTTGGCCAGCACTTCCCCGTCCTCCGTGACGGTGCGCCCCGCCGTCCGGTTGGTCACCACCAGTCCGTCCGCCTCCAGCTGAGAAAGCGCCCGCTGCATGGTGTTGGGATTCACCCCAGCCTCGGCGGCCAGCTCCCGAACGGTGGGAATTTTGCTCCCCCGGGGATACACCCCTGAGGAAATCCGCTGCATCAGCTGCCGGTGCAGCTGCATCCAGATGGGGCCGCTGCCCTCTACATTCCAACCCATCCGTCCACCCCCTTGTATTATTGACTTAATACAAGTATACACACCTCCACCTCCCCTGTCAAGGTGAAACCGGAGGAATCTGTCAAGAAAGATGGAACCGAAGCATTGGGGTTTTATACACTTTGAAGATTGACAACTTGGGCCGGGAAGGCTACTATTTGGAACGTATATTTCCATGCTTGGAGGGGTCTCCTTGAAACTATTGCGTCAATTTCTCATCATTCTGCTGCTGTCCCTGGTGGGGGAAGGGCTCCACGCCCTGCTGCCTTTGCCAGTGCCGGCCAGCGTGTACGGCCTGGTGCTGATGCTGCTCTGTCTGTGCACCGGGATTCTCCGCCTGGACCAGGTGGAGCGGGCCTCGGACTTTCTCATTGAGATCATGCCGGTGATGTTCGTGCCCGCCGCCGTGGGGCTCACCGAGAGCTGGGAGCAGCTGCGCCCAGTGCTGGTGCCTGTGCTGGTCATCATGGTGCTCACCACAGTGCTGGTGATGGTGGTCACGGGTCACGCGACCCAGTTTGTCATGAAATGGAGGGAGAAGCATGACTGAGTTTCTGGGTAATTCCCTGTTTTTCGGGGTGGGTGTGAGCCTCATTGCCTATGAGGTGGGGCTGCTGCTGCGGCGCAAGTTCGCCCTGGCCATCCTCAATCCCCTGCTCATTGCCATCTGCTGTGTCATCCTGTTCAACAAGGCCCTGGGCATCCCCTATGACGACTACTATGAGGGGGCCAAGTACCTGTCCTACTTGCTCACTCCCGCCACGGTGGCCCTGGCGGTGCCCCTGCATCGGCAGCTGTCGCTGCTGAAAACCCACTGGCTGGCCATTCTCTGCGGCCTGGGGGCGGGTATCATCGCCGGAGGGCTGGGCATTCTGGCCCTGTCGGTGCTCTTCGGGCTGGATCACCAGCTGTATGTGACCCTGCTGCCCAAGTCGGTGACCACCGCCATCGGCATGGATCTGTCCCGAGAGCTGGGGGGTGTGGTGGCCATCACCACCGCCGTCATCATTGTCACGGGAATTTTGGGCAATGTCATTGGAGATTTCATCTTCTCCGTCTTCCGCATCAAGCACCCCATTGCCAAGGGCCTGGCCCTGGGCAACTCCGCCCACGCCATTGGCACCGCCAAGGCCATGGAGCTGGGCGAGGTGGAGGGCGCCATGAGCAGCCTGGCCATTGCGGTGGCAGGGGTGCTCACCGTGGTGTCCGCGTCGGTGTTTGCACAGTTTTTATAAATGCACAGGGAAAAACGGCAAGGGAGGTTTTCACTATCCCTTGCCGTTTTCCATTTCTTTGACTATGATAGAGGGGAACTTTGCCCAAAAGGAGACTGGTTATAAGCATCTTTCGCTGTCCCATCTGCGCCGCCCCCCTCCTGACACAGAACACCCAAAATGATCCGGTACTAGATGACATACTCCAAGATTTCGCCACTCACCGAGTCCCCATGATTCAGCGAAACATAGCAGTTTACCACATATCCGTCTGTCCCAATATCGATCACCATATCCTCCAGATCATACGATGTCACATCCTCCCGGCGGGCCATCTCCTGTTCCACAAATGCCACAACGGCATCTTTGGAAACCTTCCCTGCCAGCGTGTCGAAGTTCCCCTGTCTAGGAGCAGAAAAAGAGGATAGTTCGCCATTTCGATCTAGAGAAATATAGATTCCATCGTTGGTTTTGAGGCCATCCACATACCTCGTATACGACAATGCCACCTCCTGATAGCTGTCGATATAGGAGATATCTTCCAGTTGATACTTAGACACATCCACCTCAAAGGTTTGGATGAGGAGCTCTTCCGCCTTGCTTTGAATGGCCTCTGTCTGCGTAGCATTCCACTTCTGAGGCGTAGCCACCACCTCCTCCAAGTCCCGATTTCGCAGGTATCCCACCACGCGTCCGTCCCTGAGGATGTATGCGTCTTGATTCCCGTCCTCATACACCTCCAGCTTGTCGGAACCGTGGAGCGAGATCGTCTCCCGAAATGTCATAGGAATGGATCGGCCCTGGATCGTGATGTTCACTCGGCCCTGTGCCTTTACATGGCCAGCCCACAGTGTCAGTGCAGAAACTGCCACCACAGCCAGCACGCCGATGCCAAGCATCGTTTTTCTAGAACACGTACCCATAAATATCTCCTTTCTCATTCCTATTTTGCTGCATCCTATTGGCCGCAGTGTCCCCCAAGATCGACCTCAACCAATAATCTGCATGTCTGAAGCTTTCCACAATATTGTCTGTCTGAGCCTTCTCAAAAAATAGCCGATTCCACTCATTCACTTCATTGACATAGGTTGTCACAGTCCACGCCACTGCCGTTTGGGCACCCTTATTGACCATTGTTCCGGGTAGATTACCATAGACAGAACTATATTCCCCTGTGCGACAACCATACATAATCGCAATTTTTAGTTGAGACATTGAACCAGGAGCCATGGCCCCAACATTTTTATAGTAATAAGCATCTCCACCAGTTGCCGCTATGCCGTATGCCTTTCCTGATATATAACCGCTCTGCTGTTTTCCAGGAGAACCATGATTATGAAAAACTACAATTTTTGCATCATCTAAGGCATATAACAAACCAGAACTATCCCAATTATACCTGGCTTGTACATCATAACCAATAACTCCCATATGGTTTTTAATATCGGTATATGTTTTATATCGGTCTCCATCGCCGTAGTAGACATATACCGGGCCAGAAACTCTAGCGGCAAAAGCCGAAGTAATGCAAAGCGACGCTATCATAACAAAGGCGATAAAGTATGCTATCTTCTTCATAGTATCTCCTTTTCCTAAGTTCCACACCATCCTATACGAGCAATCATCTCCAGTTCGTACAACGGAATCACTCCCCTTCGAACACTATATCCATGAGCTACGACAATCTGATTCACGAAAACGACACAATAGGAGTAACGCACATCTCATCTGCGGTATGAATTGTATGTTCGATTATGACTATACCAACGGTTCAGCCTAAGGATATAAAGACAATGAAACTATGAAGCATGAAAGTATCCTCGTCCAACTTCGGGTACTCTATCAAAGGCCCCCTCTTCTTTAAGTAGAGTATACTATATATTATATTATACGTCAATGCATTTTGTATACCTTGCCCAATTTCAACTAGAGAGCAACCTCTAAATTTCACGTCATCACCTTGAGCAGGGAAAACCAGATATGTCCGGGAGTTCTATGACGTCCAGCACCTTGAGGAAGCTCATTTCACTCTGAAGGTCTTGGGTGCCCGGCGCAGCACCAGCGCCAGCATCACCACCAAGTACACGGCGGTCACCCCGAACACCAGCAGCGCAAACCAGGTGGGGGTGCTCTTGATCTGTGAGGCCGCCTCACCCCCGCCACGGTGGCCCTGGCGGTGCCTCTGTATCGGCAGCTGTCGCTGCTGAAAACCCACTGGCTGGCCATTCTCTGCGGCCTGGGGGCGGGTATCATCGCCGGAGGGCTGGGCATTCTGGCCCTGTCGGTGCTCTTCGGGCTGGATCACCAGCTGTATGTGACCCTGCTGCCCAAGTCGGTGACCACCGCCATCGGCATGGATCTGTCCCGAGAGCTGGGGGGTGTGGTGGCCATCACCACCGCCGTCATCATTGTCACGGGAATTTTGGGCAATGTCATTGGAGATTTCATCTTCTCCGTCTTCCGCATCAAGCACCCCATTGCCAAGGGCCTGGCCCTGGGCAACTCCGCCCACGCCATTGGCACCGCCAAGGCCATGGAGCTGGGCGAGGTGGAGGGCGCCATGAGCAGCCTGGCCATTGCGGTGGCGGGGGTGCTCACCGTGGTGTCCGCGTCGGTGTTTGCACAATTTCCGTAACCAGGCCCATGAAATCCCGGCAGTCTCTGGACTTGCCGGGATTTTTCTGTTGTCAGGTTCGGGGATTTCATGTAAAATAGACGGTACACGAGAAAAAACAAGGAGGTGAGTCCCGTGTCCGTGCTATTGTTGCCCAATGAGGTGCTGTCCATGACTGCCCAGGCCGCCCGCCGTCTGGTGGATGCGGGGGACGGGGACTGCGCCCTGTTCCTTCTGTCCCCGGACACTCGTTTCGAGGACCTGGACTATCTGTGGGGCAGTCTGTTTGACCTCCTCGCCTAAAGATACCAAGCACGCCCTCTGTCTCCGAATCCCGGGGACAGAGGGCGTGCTTTTTTCATCCCGTCCCAACAGGGACTGGGATCGTTTGATTGAAAAGTCTGACAGGAAAGTCTTATCTTCGAGGTATATGCCCCGGGAACCGGCAGATTTGAGCTGACCCGCCCCGCCGGCGGACGGTGGAGCTTCTCTCTGGCGGATTTTTGATCCGCTGTGAGGGTGCTTTCAGCCTGTCCCTCTTTTATAACACCACCACGGTGATCCCATTGTTGTGCCGCTCCAGATCCGGGTCCTTCCGCAGATCGGGGCACCGCTGAAAGGCCGCCAGAGTCCGGGGTTCAAAGATGGTGAACTCCTCCCCCGGGATCACATCCCGCAGTTCCCTTAAAACCGCCGGATGAAACGGGGTGTAAAGTCTTTTTGCCTCCGGGGCATTCCGGTCCGCCGCCAGGATATACTGGGTCAGATCGTTGGTGCCAATGGAGAAAAAAATCGCTCTCCTGGGCCAGCAGATCCGCCG
>OGPO01002017.1_pt1 | contig 11481 bp, 14 predicted proteins | sample 1553041 | NCBI WGS metagenome assembly OGPO01 (sample SAMEA2580281, study PRJEB22360) | human gut metagenome | biome: human gut; feature: human-associated habitat; material: faeces | place: Denmark | collected 2008/2010 | reverse complement strand
GGTCAGGCGGCCTTGCCGGCATCGCGCCCCAGCCGCAGGCAGGCGTGTGCGCTGTCCCGCCCCGGATCAGTCGTGGTCGCAGCAGCAGTCGCCCGGATGGTGCTCCAGCACGGTGTGCGGGATATGCCCGTGGGATACGATCTGAATAGGGCAGTCGTAATTGCGCAGCTGCTCCTCGGTGATGACGTTCGAATGGTGGCGGTGCACGCGGCGGTTCACGCAGACGATCTCCTTCACCACGCTGGTGATCGTGCCGATGTCGTGCGATACCATGACGATCGCCATCCGGCCGTTCAGTTCGCGCAGCGTCCGGTAAAGCTCGTTTTCGAATTTGTTGTCCACGAAATTCGCAGGCTCGTCCAGTATCAGCAGCTTCGGGTCTGAAATCACCGCCCTGCACAGCAGCGCCCGCTGCATCTGCCCGCCCGAAACCTCGCCGATGGGGCTGCGTGCCGTCTCCCCGATCCCCGATGTTTCGAGCAGCCCGAGGGCTTTCGCCCGGTCTTCCTTCGTGTACCGGGAAACGAAGCCCCGGTGTCCTTGCAGCCCCGACAATACCACCTCCAGCACCGAGATCGGGAATGTCCGGTCGAAATTGCTGATCTGGGGCATATATCCGATCAGCCGCTCCTTGCCGCGGAACAACTCCGGGGCGAGCACGACCTCGCCGGTGTGGGGTACCGTGCCGAGGATCGCTTTCACGAGGGTCGTTTTCCCGCCTCCGTTGGGGCCTATTATTCCCAGGAAATCATCCTGTGCGATCGTGAGGTCGACATTTTTCAGCGCCTCGTACCCGTCGTACGCTACGCCGACGTGGTGTAATGTCACCAGGTTCATCTCTGTGTGATTATGCCGGTTATCTCCTCGATGTTTGCGATCACGTCCTCACGCAGCGGGTCTACCTCCACATACTGGGCGTCGATGTCGCGGGCAATGACCTCCACGGCCGATGCCGGGAACTGGCTTTGGTAGAGGATGCGCCGCACGCCGTCTTCGCGTGCCTGCCGGATGATCTGCGTCAGTTGTTTTGCCGACGGTTCCTTCCCGTCGGCTTCGATGGCAATCTGCCGCAACCCGTAGTCCCGGGCGTAGTAGGTGAGGGCGGGGTGGTAGATGATGAAATATTCCACGTCGCTTGCGGCGATCCGTGCCGCCGTCCGTTCGTCCAGTGCCTTCAGTTCCTGTTGCAGCAGCCTGTAATTCGTTTCGTACTTTACCGAGTCGGGATAGGCTTTCCGGATCGCCTCATAGGCGTTTTCCGCCATCTTCTGCAGTGCCCGGGGCGATGTCCAGACATGCGGGTCGATGCCGTGCGTATGCGTATGGCCGTGGCTCCCGTGCGAGCAGGTACCGGCGATCAGTTCGATGCCGCGGCTGAGGTTGACGACCTTCTCCTGGTCTTCGACCTTTGCCAACAGCGTGTTTTCGAAGTCGATAAGCCCGACATTGAAGACCATGCGGGCTTTGTTCAGGCCGACGAACTGTCGGGGTGTCGGCTCGAAGGTTTCGGGGCTCGCTCCCGGCGGTACGAGTACCTCGATGTCGAAATCGTCGCCGACGATTCCCTGTACGAGGCTCCGGAGCGGCAGGATCGAGACGTACAGCGGCTCGCCGTCCGTCTGGCGGCGAGATGTGCAGCCGCCGCACACGATGGCTATGAGTAGGGCGATGTAGATTTTACGCATCTTGTATCTTATTGGTAATTAATGTATTGATCTGTATTCGGTAGGGTAGTCCCTGTTTCCTCTTGTATGCAACAGTCAGGCCGATTGCCAGAATTATGGTGCAGAGCCGCAACGCGTTGGCCCCTATGTCGCCGACGGCGCCGCTCGTACTTACGCGGAACACTATCCAGGGTAGGTTCATCAGAGTGTGCAGCCAGATTACGCTCCAGAGGTTGTAGTTCCATTCGACATAGAGCCAGCTGAAAAAAATGCTGCCCAGTGCCGTAACCCCGAAGGCCGTCAGTGCCGATACCGGGTCGTGCCCTTGGTAGAGATGCAACGATCCGAATGCCAGTGCCGCCAGTAGTGCCGCGGGCAGAAACCCCCAGCGGGCGTACCTGAAGAGCTGTCCGAAGACGAATCCCCTGTATACCAGCTCTTCGAACATCCCGGCAATGAATATCCATGTAAATGCTTCGTCGGCAGAGAGTTCCCGGTCGAACTCGCCGATGACGGCATACCCGGTGATCATCGGCAGCGTCGCCGTTACGGCGAAGAGCAGCCCTGTGCCGAAACCGTGCGACAGGCCCATCGACGAGGCGATGTCCCGGCGTGCGTGCAGCAGGAACAATGCCCCGGTCGGAATAAGCCCCGCCAACAGGTAATTCAGTATATAATGGAGCGTCCGCGAACTGCCGATGCTGTCTTCGAACGGCCGTACGGCAATATTGAAATACCACAGCGCGAAAAAAAGCATGAAAGCCCCGAGGATAATTGCAGAACGTTTTATACAGCAGTCATTTCCAGCCATTCGTTTCGTTTTTACAGTACAAAAATACGAAAAAAACACGGAAATGACATATGATTGTCGTATGCCGTATTTCTATTTAGTTAAGATATTGGTATATAGTCGGATAGAAATTATGCTTCCGTTTCTCCGGCGTGCTTGTGCGCATATATCCTGCAAGGGGTTTGGAACACGACCGAAGCGTAGCTTGATTCCTGCGCAGGCGATATTTGAAACGCCGGGATCGCTATTACGTTGCAGAGCCGGTAACCCGTTAACGGTGCACGTTTCCACCTTCATAGAGGCGACTCAGGGTTTGTGGCGTAATGCTATATGCCGTTTCAGGGGGATACGCATTTCGGCGATTGTGCCGTTATGTGGTTTTAATTGAATTAATATTGATATTCCTATAAATTCATTTAAAAATGTTAAAAAAAACTTGCAACGTTGCACGAGCGATCCGCCATGAAGGCGCATAGTTTACAAATGCAACACGCAGAAATACGACATCTTACACAAGAAAAATACACTACCTATAACGAAAGTGGAGAATCTGGAGGGGAGTAGGGGCCGAACCTTGCATCTGAGCTACTTAACGTCTCGCACACGCGCGCGCATAGTGCGCACACGCGTACGGCCTGCAGACAATCTCATCTGCGGAGCCCCCTAACTCCCCTCCAGACCTCCCCATCACCCGACAGTGTGCTTCGCACAAATATATTATTGAATAATACTCTGCAGAGCAGGGGAGTAAAACCGATGTGGAACCGCGGCAAATATGCCGTTTCCACATCTGGCATATATTGGCGAGAGAAGAGGCCTTTTACGCAACCATTGCGCACGCCGAAGACGGTACTTCGGCGGCGAGAACTGTCTTACGGCTGCATCGTAGAAAAGTAGTCAACATGCAAACAGAGTATGACTGCAATAGCAAACCATAACGAACTAAACGCCTTCAGACGGGGTATTTTACCAGCTTCGCTGGTGAGTTTGAGACAACAAAACAAACAAAACAAAAATCCCGATCTCAAAGGGATCGGGATTAAAATTCAATGGCGATTCAAATAACGAATAATCGCGCGGAGGAGCAAACCAAACGGCAAGATCAAAAAGAGAAGCAACACTATAATCTCGCCAACACCGATATTGCCAATAAACAGCACCATACGCAAATATAACACTATTTCGAATAATTCGAAATAGCTTTTATAAGAGCAAAACGCAACTCATCCGCTTTACCCTGAGGGCCACCAGGCAAAATAGCTTCGGTCTTACGAACATAACGATCAACAATCCCCCAAAGAGAATTAGCAGAACGAGTATTAGTAAGAGCCTCAATAAGTTCATTGTACTCTCGACCCGCACGAGCCTCAGAAAGACCAGCCGAAGCAAGAGCAGCACGCGCCTGCTCCTCGGTAAGCTTAATCCTACCAGAACGCAAAGCATCCTCAGTTTCACGCTGAGCATCCATAAGAGCAGCCGAAGAAGTAGCCGTACCAGCTTGAGCCTGATTAAGAGCGGTCTGACTCTGAACATTCTCACGATTAGCATCCTTCATAAAATCAAGATACAAGCGGTCAGCATCCGACTTAGCGGCAGAAGCCAAAGAATTCTTGGCCTGAGCCCAAATAGATTCGATCCGGGCGTTCCGCTCAGCCAAATCAGAAAGAGCCTGTGCCTCAGCAAACTGAGATTCAACCTCAGCAACCGTAGCCTTAAACTGCTTAGAAAGAGCATCAGATTCAGCAGCAGCCTTAGTAAAGGCAAAGAGCGAATTCTCCTGCTGGGCCTTGACAGCCTCGGCCTGGGTCTTGGCGGTATTAGCATCAGTGAGTTGAATATTCGCCTCAGCCTGACGCGCCGAAAGAACCTGCTGAACACCCGAAGCAAAAGCAGGAGAGAGAGGAGACATGGCATTGCCACCGGGCTGAGTGAACGGCTGAGAAGAAGGAGAAGAACCAGAATAAGAACCGGGATCAACACCCATAGCCTGAACACCGGACTCATCAGCAAAAGGAGACATACCAGCCTTCATACGAGCGATACGCTGAGCAGAAGGGGAGTTATATTTATTCCAATACTCCTGGTTCTGCTTAGCTTCAAGCTCCGAAAGATACTTAGAATACTCCTTTTGAAAGGCGCGCTGGCGTTTATTTTCAGCAACAGAATACCGAACAGCACGGCGATTCATCTTTCCGGCAGAAATGGCGGAAACGCCCGCGCTACCAAGCGCGGCCGCTCCACCAATAATAGCAGATGTTACAAGGGCTGACATAACGAACTACTTTTTAAGTTCCTCATCAGGAGTAACACCAAGATCATCCTCATGCTTCTTACGCTCACGCTCAGAAACAACTTCGACAATCTTTTCGAGACGCTCGAACTTATCGAGCGAAAAATCCGTCGACGGATCAACCTGCGTCGTAGAATCCTCGTCATAATACTCACCCGAATTACGCTGAACAGGATCACAAGGATAAACACCAGTCTCCCAATATTCCTGCAAACCCTGACGAAGAGACTTAACACCATGGATAAGGCAATCCTCAGAACAAGAATGAACTACAACAGACTCGACCAAATCCATACGACGCGGAAGATCGGAATAAGAAAAACAATGCTCTTTCATAATCAAAGAGTGTTAGGAACGTTAACCTTCGACTTCTCACGATAAACAGAAATTTCAGCCGAATTATCCAGCACGAAATTCTGAGCGTTAGGATCAGTATCGGCAAAGACATAATTGTACATTGCCGGGAGGATATACGGAACAAAATCCGTCGAAACATAGGTATTCTTAAGCCAAGCGTTAAACGTCTCGACATCAAGAGTATCGACCTCATTGCCCAACTCCTCAAGAAAAACAGAAGCGTCTTGAGCGTCATTCGAACTATACAAAACAGTACCGTAACGACGCTGGAAAGCCCAATAATCAAGGTCATTACATAAACGACCATGAGGCTTGGAAACACCAGTCATAAGTTCAGCCCAAGCAGGCTGATAGCCAACCGCAATACCTTCAGCGGCACTCAACTTATCAACCGCAACAGTTCGAAGTTCACCAGTACCCATATGATTCAGAACATGGGAATAAGAACCCGAACCGGTATTGAAATAAGCATTACCCAAAAGGGTAGGAACCGTAAGCGGCTGCATCTGGATATTATCCAAAGCAGGCGCATAACGCTGACCGAGATTCGTCTGAAGCAGGGTAGGATTCAAGTAGTTCGGGTACATAACCGTAGGAACAACCGAAGTGATCTCCATGAAGTAACCAGACTCATTAAAATGGAACGTACGACGCTTGAAAGAATCACCACCGGACATCTGACCTGAGAACGAACCAAGAGGCGAAGAAGCATTACCAGCACCCGTAGTCTGATAAAGAACGTTACTACCAAGGCGACAAGTGTCCGAACCAAGGAAAATAGGAACAGTAGCAGATAACTTCGGATCGACATCAAACTCGGATTTGATGAAATCAGAACCACGACTACCGCCACCGAATGCAAGATCACGGAACCGCTGAAGATGCGAAGCCGTCGAAATGGAACGAACCGAAACCGAATTCGAAGTCACATCAACCACAGTATTGGAAGTATTGAAACCCGAGGTTTTCAACCATGATTCCAAGTAATAATCCGGGAAAGCCCGCTGAAAAATCGAAGCACGAGAGCACAACCAAGACCAAGTACCAAGACTGTAACGACCAACACCTGGCTTCTCAACAGCACCAACAGCCACATCCCACTGATTAGAATCAGAGGTAGGACGAATAGTCTTCAACGTCAACAAAAAATCCTCAAGAGTACTCCAATCAATGGTATACTGACCAGCATCCGAAGATGCAACACCAGTATTCAAATAACGATAAAGATTCGTAGGAATCTTATCCCATTGCTGATTAAGATAATAGGAGTAGACAATATCGAGGTAACCAGCCACAGGCGTCATGTCCAAAACAAGACCAACAGGACAAGAACCCGGGCAGATACCAAGATAATCAGCCAAAGAACCGGGCGCAACAAAGTCCTTAACCGAAGAAGAATCACCACCTGAAAGGTCTTTAAATTCAAAACCTTTCTGATCGGGGTGCGCAGAATCGATGTTGATATAATTATCAGCATCAACCAACAAAGACGGATAATAAACCTCATGCGGAGCATCGGTAACACCCGAAAAATTCATGGCAAGCTCAACGTTGTAAAGGCGATCCGGAATAAAAAAATATTCCTTCTTGATAGAAACGCCACCAATCAGGGGCGCCAAGAGAGGCATTGCCTGCAAATAGGTTGAAGGCTGGTAAGAAAAACCATCACCCGCAACAACACGAGTAATATTGGTCGGCATAAGAGCACCATAAGAAGTAGTCGTCGGATTCTTACAACTCAGATTCAACCGAGATTTAGAATTTCGCCGACGCGAAAGAAACATCATGCCCATAGCAAAGATTGATAAATTAATTCTTTTTGTCTGAAAGTTCTGTTTTTAAACTTCGTGTTCACAAGATCACGAAGAAGGAGAGGGATATAACTATCGTTCCGACATTTTATCTGAGCCTTGTTAAAACACTTGGTACGATAATAACGAGGGATACGATAGGAATGGTTGTTAATCAAAATAGAAAACCACGACTTCATATTCTGCATCATATAGGAAGCAAGTTCCTTGAGTTCGGAATCTGAAAGACGGCCGAAACCATGCGAAACATACAAACGACCATTAAGCTTTTTCAAATCCTCAGAAACAGAACCATAATGAACCGGATCGTCCTTGGTAATATATTTCATCACATAACGAACGCCTGCCATAGATCGAAGAGGATCAACCCAAGCAAGGCCATATTGCAACCAATGATAACGAACAGTCCACCAAGGCAACGGACAACCAAACATGATAGCATGAAAATGAAGGCGATGAGAAGAGGGTATACCACGCTGCTTAGCACGCTTACCGTCTGCCACCTCAGAAACAAACAAAAACGGAAAACGTATTTTACGATGACGATAACGCTTAGTAACGGGGTCTTTGTATCGCAAAGACTTATCTTTACGAAGCCGATCTATAAATCGGCGAATAGCCTTGTAGGGCTCCTTACAGTACTCCTCATAAAGTTCTGGCTTTAAAGTAAAAGTGCAAAAATAAGTGTTCGACAAGTCAAAACCTCTGCGTTTCATAATGTTATAAGCACGAACAAACCACTCTTGGCGACGCTTTTTCAAACAATCAGGACAATGACCACAAGGAACACGAAGAAAATAATCCTCTTCACCGCTAAAAACTCGTAGGTTAAAATGTTGAGCCTTAGCAATTTTCTTGTAATGAGGGTTTATAACACGTAAAGGTTTTTGACACATAGGATAAAAAGTTAAAGATGAGAACCACCAATAGGAATATTTCTGATCTTAGGACGAGGCCTACCTTTTCGACCGCCGCGACGACGCTTGTCGTGAGAAGACGGGGAAACTCGTGAAAGCGGCACGCCGATCATCATAAGAGCCAAACAAACGCCTGAAGATTCCCTCTTTGGTAAGTTCGATGTAGATAAGGGTGTTATTTGTTCCAAGCAATTCCGATTCAACATGATAAAAGAAACTGAATTGATAGAACTTGAGAGAATCGAGGGTAGAACGGAGTGAATCCGGAGCGGGGAAATCAAATACGAACTGATAGATACCCCGGAACTCCGAGAAAGAAATACAGTCCCGGAAGAGCAAACAGACGACATCGTAGGGCGATGCCATGATGAAAGACCGATCTGGTTCGATAGCCATGCTGAATAGTTTTTGTGTTTAATGACTTGTTCATACCTTACGGTGTCATGATGAACACCTTCGCGCTGGAGTTTCAGATACCCAGTGCACGACGCGGTAAAAAACGCCGTTAGAGCTGCAACAATAGCGGCAACCAACGTCCAAAACTTTTTAGACGTTAGAAGGGCTTTTAATTTTTCCATACGAAACGAGATTTGAAGTGAAAAATAATTGATAAAAGAGGCTTAAATACGTCAAAGAACCCATAATTCTGAGGTGACATGATTACAGACGTAAATAACCATCTCACCGCAAATATATGAATTAATATTAATATTATGTTAAATTATTGGGTGGTAGCCCGATTGTCTCGAGAGGAATTACTTTCTCACCTATTTAATAAGTAAATACCGCGGATAATCCTGGTAAGCACCAACACGCCCGCTTCGAAGCGGAAACCGGGTCTGTCCGAATTTTATCTTCCCGATTTTATCTTTCTGAGAATCGAATATTCCGGGCATCTGCCCGCATGGATTATTTTAACGCTTTGCTGATGGCGTATAGCTTTCGAAGGTCTGGTCATCATAGAGCACGATGACCCGTTTGACATTCGCTTTGCCGAACAACGCCTGCGGGAACTGCGCCGCAGATCCGTCATGTCCGTCGGCCGCTTTGTCCTGCATTCGTTTTTCATCCGCCGGAAGTCCGCCCGGCTGTGCTGGCGCGAAAAGGTCGTTGCCGGAACCGAGGGGCACCGTTTGCACTGCCGTTGTCCGGGAGTCCGGGCGGGCAGACGAGGCTGCCGGATATTCATCCCGATACATTTTGTCGGAATCGAGCAACAGCCAATCCGGGTTGATCCGGGGAAACCTCCTGAGAATCTTTTGCAGCAAATCGAAGCCCGGTTTGTTGCGTCCGGCGAGAATGTGGGATATTCCGGCGGGATTGATCTCGAGCTGCTCTGCAAGCTGGCTCGGCTTCAATCCTTCGTTTTTCATCAAATCGAGCAATTTTTCCCTCATCAGCGTAATTTTTTACAAATATAAAGTTTTTTCTTTTGTAAAGCAAGTGAAATCTACATTTGTAAAATGTTAATAATTGTTGATAATGTTTACATCTGTAAAAGAAATAATATCGTTAAATTCGCCCGGATATATTATTCTGTATTTTTAGTTTATGTAAATATATTTATATTATTGGTTATTAGTGTGTTATATATCATATTTTTCCCTGTGAGGCTACTTTGCATAACTGTTCTGTATCTACTCTGACGGTATTTAACTTAATCTGAATATAAATCGTATAATTCATTGGTGTTTAATGAATATGTATTTAGTTGTTTAACAATTTAACTCATGTACTTTGCATTGCGGACAGGCTTTGTCTGCACTCCCCTACTGTTTTTACAAAAATATAAATCAACAGGAATTACAGTCGAAGTTGATTTACATTTGTAATTACAATTGGAAAATACCCTCCCTTTTGATATTTATATTTGTAAATACACTACCCTTTTTCAATAAAAAATTCGATTTTCCCCGGTATTCCCGGTAACAGCAAGTGCTTTTTCGACAAACTCCTGCTCTCCGCAAATATTATGTTAAATAAAAAGAATGCGGATAGTGTTAATAACCCACTATCCGCTTATAATATAAGTAATTATATTTTTGTAAACAGCTCCTTATCCGAAGAGTTTTGCTGCAATTTCCCGGAACTCTTCCGGCGTCAATTTGAGCTTTTCGCGGTGGAAATCCACGTCGTTTTCGCTCTGTATGGGGATCAGATGGATGTGTGCATGCGGTACTTCGAGCCCTAAAACGACCATTGCGACCCTCTTGCAGGCTATTTCCTGCTTTATTTTGGCCGCGACCCTTTTGGCGAAGAGCATCATGCCGGCCAATGTCTTGTCGTCGAGGTCGAAAATGTAGTCCACTTCCATTTTGGGTACCACCAGCGTGTGCCCTTTGGTCAGCGGATTGATGTCGAGGAATGCGTAATAGTTTTCGTCTTCGGCGACCTTATACGAAGGGATCTCGCCGGCAATGATGCGTGTAAAGATGGATGACATAACTTCGTTTTTTTAGATTTCCGTTTTTTGCGTTCTTTCTGTCGTTTTTTGGGGAGGTTCCTTCATGCTAAAACAGCTTTTTCCCGGCCAGGAGCCGCCTGAGGTTGACGATGCCGAGCAGTATGTTGGCATAACCGGCGAGCAGTGCCACGGCGGTCGTCCAGCCGAATGTGTCCGTTCCCGTACATAACAGTACGACCCATGCTCCTGCCAGGAGGCTCCAGGCGCCGAGCAGCCAGTATTGCAGCTTCAGCTTCCGCCTCAATTTTTCGGGGGCGTAAACGCTCGCCCGCCATTTTGTCTCCTCGGGTGTCATGGGCAACTCCTCTTTCCGGCCGTTATTCGTCGAATTTCGGCTTGAGTATCTCCGAATAGATGACGGCCCTGCGCAGGTCGAAATCCTCGGCTATTTCGGCTGAAACATCCTCCTGCGCGTCGTCATACGCAGCGTGGGGATGCTCCGCGGCTGCCAGACGGTCTTTTGGCGCGTTGCCGCGCCCGCTGAGGTGCGCAGTGTGCCCGGAACCGCCCTCCGGGGCCGCGTCTTCGAATCCGGCCGACGGTGCCACCGTGGGGGTCCCAGCCGCCGCCACGGCCGGCTGCACCTCCTGCCGGACGGGGGCGTCTTTCCGAGGTGCAGGTTGCGGGGCCGCTGCCGGATCCCATGACGGCCATGCCTCGCTGCCGGCGTGCCTGTCGTCGGCCTGCCGGGCCTGTTTCTTCGCCTGTTTGCGGCTCTGCGATACCACGTTGAATATCATGGCCGCTGCGATCACTACGATCCATAGGACGGTCGAGAAGTTTTCCATATCAGCTCAGGGTTCGTTTGACACTTTCAATACCTTTTATCTTGCGCAGTTTGTCCATCACGTCGTGCAGGCCCTCCGCATCCTTCACATAGAGGCTTATGCTGCCCTCGAAGATGCCGTCGTGGCTGTGGATGCTGACCTCGCGGATGTTGATGCTGAAATCGCCGCTCACGACCTTCGCCAGGTCGAGCAGGATGCCCATGCGGTCGATGCCCCGCAGCTCGATGGTGACCAGGTACGACATGGCCTTGTGCTGCGACCATTTGATTTCGTCCTTGACGATGTTCTTGCCGAATTGCGCTGCGAGCCTGTCCAGCTCGTCGCAGTTGGCTTTGTGTACGATGATGTTGCCCGTCGCCGGGTCGCGGTACCCCACGACCTTGTCTCCGGGGATCGGCTT
>OGPO01002007.1_pt1 | contig 11527 bp, 15 predicted proteins | sample 1553041 | NCBI WGS metagenome assembly OGPO01 (sample SAMEA2580281, study PRJEB22360) | human gut metagenome | biome: human gut; feature: human-associated habitat; material: faeces | place: Denmark | collected 2008/2010 | reverse complement strand
GTGGTCTGCGCCCACGGCCACATCGTCCAGCAGGGCAGCCACCAGCAGTTGGTGGAGGCGGACGGTGTGTACGCCCAACTGTGGCAGGCCCAAGCCCAGTATTATCAAAAACAAGAGCAATGAGCAAAGCCCCCGGACAGCCTGTCCGGGGGCTTCTCTCTGCCTGGGAGAGAACATTTATGGTGTGAGCGTATATACCAGCTTTCCCATGGCTTTGGCGTACCGTATCGTGTTGCCGGTTCCGCTGGGAGCCCCATTCCATACGGCAATGACCAATCCGCTGTGGTCGATTAGGTATTGATTGCGACGTTGGAAACAATCCTGACTGTACTGGGATTGGAGCAGAGTGACCTGGTTGCACCGCTGGAGAATGGAGCGATAACGGCGGCGGCTCTCATAGGGCCAACGGACGGCCTGGTCTCGGCAGGGCAGGACACACTCCAGGGAGATGGAGTAGTCCCGTTGCAGCTCCAGCACCATCTCAGCCGCCCAGGTATCTACACCCTGGGCCATACCAGACAAAAAATAGTGGATGTCATGATCGTGAATGGCACACAGAATTTCACCTTTTAGTCGGTGATTTAGGTTGATGCATCGGGGGTCCTCTTCGTTGTAACCCCATGGGAAGGCCTGGGGACGGTGACCTGTGAAGCAGCATGTGTATTTAAGCATGTGTACTACCCCTCTTTGTACTGTATGATGATATATCACTAATATAACATAATTTTTGAGATTAGTGAAGTATCACTAATGATGGTTCTCTGAATGACATATCATAGACGGGACGATATGTCACTGAGGAGAGCAATATGGACACACGGGAAGTGATTGTTTTTCGAATTCGCCAGTTGTGCAAGGAGCGGGGGATTACGCCCAATGGATTGAGCAACTTAGCGGGAGTTTCTCAGGCGACCGTGAAAAGCATTCTAAACGGGGAAAGTAAGAATCCTGGAACTGTCACCATTAAAAAGCTGTGTGATGGTTTGGAAATTACTTTGGGTGAGTTTTTCTCTACACCGGAATTTGATGCCTTAGAGCAAGAAATCAAATAAAAGTCCGCAGGCTGTGCCCAGTCCAAGAGCACAGCCTGCGGTTTTTTGCGTATAGAACGTTTGTATGATATATCTTGTGTAGAAAGGGAGAGTTTGTTAAAATAGAGAAAAGCATGGAGAGACGAGGAGGGATGTATATGCAGCCCACTGTTGGGTTTCGCAGAGCGCGGGAGGAGGACGCCGCAGTCATAGCCAAACTGCGCCAGGAAATTTGGGCCACTACATACCGGGGCATCTATCCTGACAACATGATTGACCAATTTGACTATGCATGGCATACCCAAAAGGATGCCCAGCGTATTAAAAGCCCGGCTTATGCGGTTTATCTCATAGCACTTGAAGACCATCCCATTGGCTATATCACCCTGCGCCTATCTGAGCCTACCCACTTACTCTCCCTATACCTTCGGCAGGAGTACCAACAGCAGGGAATAGGACGGCTTGCATTTGCCTTTATCCGAGAGACATTTCAGGCACTTGGAATTTCTACCTTTACTTGTACATGCCAGCCGGACAATGAGCAGGCCATGATTTTTTACCGTCGCTGTGGGGGTCGTGTGGTGGGGGAGGACCTGAGCAATGAGGAGAGCTGGCAGAATTCTGTGACCTTTCAATTTGATGTCAAGAGAAAAACAGGCCCTGTGGTACGAACCATACAATCTATGGACGAGTGTATCGAATATGTCAGGGGTTTTCATGGGGATGCCCAATTCTCAGACCCCATGCTCACCAATGAGGAACAATTCCAAACAAACCTGGTCCAGTGTGTGGAACATCCAGATCGGCACTGTGCGCTGGGCGTGTATCTGGGGGAGCAATTGATCGGCTTGTTCACATTTCTGGTTTTGCCCGAGGAGCGATATTTGGAGATGCTTGTGGGCCTGTCCCGTGATCGCCGTGCCTATGCAGAGATTCTCTGCTATTTGGAGCGTCACCATCCGGGATACAGCGCCGACTTTGTATTCAATCCTCAAAATCATATGTGGAAGCAGCTGCTGGAAGAGCGAAACGCAGAGTTTGAACCGGAACAGCAGAAAATGGTGCTGGATGCGCCTGCTGCGAACCTTGAGACCTCTGGGGTGGAGTTGTTCACGCCTGAGTACCAAGAGTCGTATTTGTCCATGCATCATCAAGAGACCTACTGGACCGTGGAAGAGGTTCTGGCAGCAACAGATCGGTTCCGAGTATTTCTGGCCATTCATGAGGGAAAGGTGGTGGGCTACTTGGATGTAACCTACTGCTTTGAGAAAAATGAGCCCTACGACCTATTTGTTTTGGAGGAGTACCGGAGAATGGGATTTGGCCGGAAGCTTCTGGCCCAGGCGTTGAAGTGCAATGAGCCCAAAGGCATGATGGCTATGGTGGATGTGGAGGCTGTTGCGGCAATTCGGTTGTTTGAGTCTGTGGGCTTTCAACGGGCGAAACATGAGAATAATGTAACGGTACACTGGACGGTGCCCGAAGGGGGAAATGGAGCATGAGTAAGGGGGGATTAGATCCAGAAGTGAACAATGCAGGGAAAGCTGTGTGGCTCTATTGCGGAGAAAATAAAAAACACCGGCAGTTAAGGCAAAGGGTTCGGAATATATCCTAGCCCAGTCACATAACTGCCGATGTTTCTTGTATTCTATCCGGAATATTACCAAAAGTCAATAGGAAAATCATTTGAACAGCACTCGACAGTGAAGCTGAGTGCTGTTTTCGATATGTCCTATCGCTTTAAGATGAATTCCTGAGCAGGGTGGCCGAATTCTTCGGTCAGTCTACCCTCCGAAAATCCTAGACGTTTATAAAAGGCCCGGGCAGCTTGTCCATTGGGGTCACCCTCCTGATAGGTGATGAGGGAAACGTCTTTGCCTTCCTCCAGTTGTGTCAGCATAAAGGTCACCAGCTTTTGGGCAATGTGTTGTCTCCGGTAGGCTGGATCCACCGCCAGGAAGCACAGCTCACTTGCTTCTCTGGAGAATAGCAAAATTCCAACAATTTGCCCTTCTTCTACGGCACAGATGGCGGAGGAGTTTTCTATAAAGCGTAAAACCGTGGCCCGGTGTTCCTCCATGGCTTCGGCGGTCTCCAGGCCGGGGAAAACATCCCGGACCTGCTCCACCAGTATCATCCAGGCATCAATGTCCCGGGGCGTTGCAAGTTTGATTTCCATAGCTGTATTCTCTCCTGTATATCACGGAATGGATGAAACTTTCCGCACTGGATGCCGAATGACGGTTTTCAGTCGCTCGGGCTTACACCGCCGTACATCGCTGAGGTAAATTTCATGGTGGAATCGGCCTGAACCAAAGTCGGCCTCATAGCCCTGGGCCTTGGCGTATTCCGCCATGGCAGCCACGGTGGCGGGCTCATCGTCATAGGGGCCGATGTGCATACATTGGACACACAGGCTCTCTTTCCAAGAGAAAAACTCAACTGGGGAAAAGTCTTGCTGTTTCTTTTCTGTAGCCTCTCCAATGGCCCAGTCAAACACCTCACGGGGCACAAACTCTGGCAGACGGATGAGGGAAATCCACTGAAAGTCCGCCTTGCGAGCGTAGTCCACCCCGAGAACACCTTCCTGCCACCACAAACCTTCCAAGGGCGGCACCACATAGTCGAAGTAACCCTCTGGCTTGTGCTTACTCATTTTAATGGTATAGGCCACGGCATAGAGCATGCCTAGGGCTTGTTTGTATGCGCCGTCCTCCTGGTTGGGGTCGCCTTGGCCTCGCACTGTCAAGAAATTCATAGCAGGGACTGTGACAATGGTCGGCGTTTTGGGCGGCAAATAAAACTTCTTATATTCTTTCTTGTAGTCAAACGACATGGTCATTTCCTCTCTTTCTTGGAAGGTGTGCTTTTCAATATCTCGCAGGTGAGAGAGACTAGTTCTATCATCTGCCCTCGGTTATCCACGTCCTCCACCAGAAAGGAGTCCTTGGCGCCTTTGTAGGGGGGTGCCTTCGGCAGGTGGGGGAATGCTGCTTCGCCATGAGGGGTGACCTTGACGAAAAACTGGTCGTCACAAATAACACCAAAGAAGATATCGTCGCAGTAAAGGCCATATTCCCCGAACATCTTTCGGCTGCGAATGACTCCAGCCTCTCGCAACTGCTCGGTCACATAGTTTACAAAGTCCGGATGAGATGCCATGTTAGTTTCTCCCTTCATATCGACGGGCTAATGTTTCGGTCAAAGTTCTCAGTTGCTCCCGCAATTCCGTTGGCTCGATCAGTTCAGCACCTGTTCCAAAGGTCAAAATCCAAGGAATTACGCTGTTCCCATCGGGAAATCTCCAGGTAAATCGAAGTCTTCCGTCCGGTTCCACGGTGAAGCTGTCCACGCCATACTCTTCCACCAGCCGCCAGCGGCAGGCAGGCTCAAAGAGAACGGTGACCTGATACTTTGCGGGAAAGATTCGCTCCGGCTCTAGGTTGGGCAGAGGTGCAGGACGTGGGTCAAAGGGCGCACTAGTAGTGAGCTCTATCATTCGATTGAGCTTAAAAAGACGAAAATCTTCTCTGGTTTGACACCAGCCCCACACATACCAAGTGGACCAGTGGAAAACCAGATAATAAGGCTCCACGGTACGTACCGATTCCCCTTTGGGGGAGAAATAGGAAAAGCGAATGGTGTGATGTTGCTGGATGGCCGCTTGAATCTCTTCGATTTTGGAGGACAGACTGCTCTTATACCAGGAAGAGAGGTCAATGAGTATATGAGCGTCTCCGGGTACCAACCTACCTGTCCCAGCAGACAACTTTTCCATCAGTTGAGCATAACGGCGGGTGCCGCTGACACTGTCCAGGCTCCGCAGTCCCGCCAGAATGGCCTGCATTTCCGGTGCGGTAAGTATCGTGCGGTCTACCCGGTAGCCCTCCATGATGGAAATTCCACCGCCCGTGCCCTGAGTGGTGAAAATGGGAATCCCGGCCCGACATAGGCACTCGATATCTCGCTGGATGGTTCGGCGAGATACCTCGAAGTGCTCTGCCAGTTCCGGCGCGGTGACCTTTTCCCGCTGGAGCAGAATGGATAGGATGCCGATGAGACGCTCCACTTTCATGAGGTGCACCGCCTTTCCCATTTTTCTGTATTATACCATAGAAATAGGACGACAGTCTGTCATGTTTCTTTCTGCCTTGTGTTTTTTGTGACCGCTGGGTACAATAGGGGAAAAGGAGGGAATATCCATGGGAAAAATCGTCTTATACCTCGCCATGAGCGTGGATGGATATATCGCAGATGAGCAGGGAGACGTGAACTGGTTGGAAGGTGACAGTAGCCAACCGGATGCCCCTGGTAGTTATCCTACATTTTATGACACGGTGGACACCATTGTGATGGGCTGGACCACCTATCATCAAATCGTTACGGAGCTCGCCCCGGACAGTTGGCCTTACCAGGGCTGTCCCTGTTATGTGGTAACCCATCGGCAGGAACCAGAACGGGATGGAATCAACTTCTGGAATGGAGAACTTACAGCCCTGGTGGACAAGCTGAAAAAGGAACGGGAGGGCGTTATCTGGATTTGTGGCGGTGCATCTATAGCCGGACAGCTTCTGAAAGATGGACGGATTGACCGACTGTGGTTGTCGGTAATCCCTACAGTGCTGGGCACAGGTGTGCGGCTATTCCCGGATATGGAACAAGAATTTCCTTTGAAACTGGTGGGCACGAAACAGTATAACAGGATTGTAGATCTCGTTTATGAAAAGCGGTGAGAAGGAATATGAACATCCGGAAGCTAGAGACAAATAAAAAGCAGTACCTCACATTGCTTTTATTGGCGGATGAGCAAGAGAATATGGTTGACCGCTATCTGGAGCGAGGCACTATGTATGTGCTGGAGGACAACGGGGTAAAAGCGGAATGTGTCGTCACCGATGAGGGCGATGGCGTTCTGGAACTGAAAAACATTGCCGTGGAGCCGGAGTTTCAGGGCAGGGGATACGGAAAAGCCCTTGTGGACTTTCTCATTCAAACCTACGGAGGGCAGTATCATGTGCTACAAGTGGGCACTGGGGACAGCCCTCTAACCGTTCCGTTTTACGAGGCATGCGAATTCCAGAGGCACCACTTAGTCCAGAACTTCTTTACCGACCACTACGACCACCCCATCTATGAGGGGGGGTGCAGCTTGTGGATATGGTTTATCTACAAAGAAAGCTGTAATCATACGGAGTATCTACGGCCATGTTTGAAAAATAAAAGTTGCACAAACGGATACGATTTAGTAAACTATTGATATGGGAACGAAACGATATGAACTCACAGAAAGTGAATGGAATCGAATCAAAGATATGCTGCCGCCAGAACATCCGAAAGAAGGGAAACGCGGACGCCCGGCAAAATGTGATAACCGCAGTGCTATGAATGGGATACTGTGGATTGCCAGAGGAGGTGCGCCGTGGAGAGAACTTCCGGAGCGATATGGCCCATGGCAGACTATCTACAGCCGCTTTCGGAAGTGGAAGGACATGGGGATTTTTGAGGCGATCTTCAAGACTCTGTCCATAGATGCGGATTTTGAGAACATCTCAATCGATTCGACATCCTGCAAGGTACATCAAAGTGCCAATGGCAGGGAAAAAAATCGAGAATAAAGCGGTTGGCATGTCCAGAGGTGGCCGAAATACGAAGATTCATACTTTAGTGGATGGCTTAGGCAATCCACTGGCTTTCATGCTCAGTTCCGGCAACGACCATGATTCCGTCCATGCCGTTTCTTTGCTCAGCCAGGTCGACATTGAGAGAAGCAATATCCTTGGAGATAAGGCGTACGGAGCAAAGGCGATCCGAGAGTACATTGTTTCTCAGAGGGCCACCTATACAATCCCGCCAAAGAGCGATGTCAGTGATCCCTGGCCTATAGATTGGCATACCTACAGAGAGCGGCATCTGGTTGAGTGCTTTTTCCAGAAGCTCAAGTGGTTTCGCAGGATTTTCACCCGCTATGATAAGCTCGACTCCTCATTCCTTGCCTTCGTTTACATTGGTGCTATCGCCATTTTGTTGAAATGATACAATACTCTGCAATTTTTAAAACAAGGCCCTACATTCGATATTTACAATAAAAGTGTGCGGGAGTATTCTATATTTAGCCAAAATGCTAAATATAGAGCTGGGAGGTGGTGCAGGTGGGACTGCAAGAAACCATGAAAGCATTGTCAGACCCTACGCATCGGGAGATTTTACAGCTTCTGAAAAACGGGAAATTGTCGGCGGGAGACATTGCCGAACACTTTTCGATTTCCAACGCATCCATATCCAGACATCTGTCCGTGTTAAAAAAAGCGGAGTTGGTGCGAGATTGTCGGTGCGGGCAATATATCTATTATGAAATTGACACTACGGTACTGCAAGATATATTAGGATGGCTCAGTCAATTCACATCGGGGATCGAATTGATACCTGAGGATATGCCACAGGAATCCAAACATGAGGGATGAATATGAAACACAAGGAAACAACAGACTCCATCGTTCATGATCTCGTCATTGCTGCGGTTCCTTTCCTCGTTTACGCCTCCATATACCGATCTTTGCCCTCGAAAATACCTGTACATTATTCCTTTGATGGAATTGCGGTTCGATTTGCTTCCAAACTTTCTGTGGAAGCCCTGCTCCTTTGTTCTTTGGGCTACTGTGGATGTTTGCTTGGGGTTCTCTTGAGAAAGATGGTTTTGGCTATGGGAAAGACTCAAGAAAACAGTAACACGCAGACAACGGCAAAGCTTATGGCATACAATCAAACTTTTCTGACCATATTCTTTTCTGCGCTGTCCCTATATTTCATTTTTGTGATGCTACAAAATTCGATTCCGGATACCTTTTTTATTCTTAGAACGGCCTATCTTGTGTTGTCCGTCTTATTGATCATCATTGGGAACTACCTGCCGAAATTAAAGATAAATCGGGTTTCTGGTGTGAAGACGAAGTATTCGCAGTCCAGTGATGATGCGTGGATGAAGTCGCAACGGTTTGGCGGTAGATTGCTGGTCGTAGGGGGAATCACAAGTCTCATTGTGTGTCTGATTCCAGGTGTCTCAGCAAAAAGAGCTGTCATTTTGAGTGCGGTGATGTTTGGGTTGGTGATTCTAAGGCTGCTGGTATTTTCGGTTGTTAATGGAAGAAAACATCTGACAAGGTGAGAGAATACGGTGCATCAAGAAACTCCATATCAAATAGAAAGGGAAATGGCTATGAGAAAAGCTACTGATGCAAACATGCCACCTTTGGTGGAGGCAATCAAAAGTGGGAATTTGGAGAAGCTCCGATTTCTGTTGGACAACGGCCATTCCCCCAATGAAGTGCAGCGCTATACCACCAGTGACTTGTTCCACGAGGTCCAGAGTGCAATCCGAGAAATGTTTGGAAACGGCATTTTAGCGAAAGGTGCGATTGAACAGTTTCGGATGGTGAATGGTGGAGAGCAGGAGTATGTGCAAAAGACCCCTTTGGAGCTGGCGGTGCAGGAGAACCGGGAGGATATGGTGCGACTTCTGGTAGAGCGAGGGGCAGACTTGACGCAGAATGGGGATGAATTGCTCTTTGCTTCAATAAAATGCCAGAATTACTCCATGCTTTCCTATTTGGTAGAAGCTGGTGTGAGGTTGGAGGAAAATCAGCGCAGCATCTACCATCTGTTTTCCTTCTTGGAGGGGCTGAAGAATCCAGAACTGTTAACGATTGTGGACCGATTGCAGATAGACTTCAAAAGGTATGGTGGGGAACCACTGCGTACTGCGGTATGGGGTGGGGATCGGATGCTGGCAGAATATCTGATTCAGAATGGTGCCGACATCGACTATCATAAGCCGGACGAGGTGTTTCCATATGCCTCGACTCCCGTGATCGAGGCGGCTCGGCAGAATGATTTCGACATGGTGCGCTGGCTTGTTGGAGAAGGGGCGGATATCACCATTCCGGATAAGTATGGGGATCGCCCTTATACCTTGGCGGCTCCAAATAAAAACCAGGAGATGGCCGCCTATTTAAGAAATTTGGAACCGGAGGATTGGCACAACGAGGAGAACAGGGCCCAGCAACTAGCAGCCTATAAGATGCCAACTGAGATGGTGGAATACTTAAAAACGGGACCGTTGCGACTGGAGTTCCCAGAGCAGGATGAGGTCCAATGGGCAGAGCTATACCCGAACATGGACGTGCAGGAAGTGACATGGAAACGGAAAAAGCTGCTCTCTGTCATGGCTCAGATGGACAATTACCCTGACTACCTGCTGTTGTGGCCCCCCAAGGACAAGAAACTATGGTATCTGGATGTGGAGCATGAGGAATTTCATGCACTGTCCACTTGGGAGGATTTTATTGCAGACCCTGGTAAATATCTGAACAGGATGATCATTGGCTGGGAGTGTTGAAGTTGAGTGTGAGTATCATTGCGTATATTTTTGAGGTTGTGCTTCTTATATGGTTTTTCGGGTGCATTGTGACCTATCGCCTGGGAAACGTGTTGCTGGTTGAGGGCATGGGGATAAAAAGCGCTGAGTTTGGGATGCTTGTAGCGTATATAGCTAGTATTCTATTAAGAGTTGTACTACCGCAGGTGGGGAACTGGTTTGTGCTTGCCGTGCTTGTCGTCTGGCTTGTGGTACAGTATTTCTGCCATTGGCATTTTACGATTTTTGGAGCAACTCCGGAAAAGATTCGGGGATATAACCGGTGCTTTGAAGGCAGCCTTTGCATCGTACCACGACGAGAGGATCGGTTGATTCCAGATTTTTATCATATCGTCTTACACATTTTGATTGCCTTGAATCTTGTGTTGCTCTGCTTGGCGCTTTGATATCAAGAATAGTAAATGCCGTCGGCGCGGGATGTCCATACCGACGGCGTTTTGTTCCAGGAGAATCAGCAAGAGCCATGTCTGGAATTGTAAAAATTTTCAGACTATGATATAATTTCTGCAAATATGACGGGGAAAAACGGGGTGAGCACAGTGTTATTGGTGCAGCTGAAAGAGATGAAGAACTTCACCAATCACGAAAAGGATATTGCAAACTACATTCTGACACACATGGAACAGATCTCGGATATGTCGGCTGGGGAGCTTGCAAAATCGACGCTGACCAGCAAGGCAACCGTGGTTCGGCTGAGTCAGAAGCTGGGGCTTTCTGGGTATCACGAGTTCAAACTGAAATTGATTGCGGAAGTCAATCAAAATGAGCGCATTGGGCAGATTCTGGCCAATGAACCCATCACGCCCAACAGCTCCTATTCGGACATTATCCACACCATTCCCGGGCTTTATGATAAAGCCGTCACCAATACGCGGCTCACGCTGAACAAAGGGGACATGCTGCGCATCGACCGTTGTTTGCAGGAAGCGGAGTGCATTGATATTTACGGAACCGGAATCAGCTATACGTTGGCGCAGGCAGCTGCGTTCAAATTTGCAACGTTGGGCGTAGAAAGCTCTGCTTATGAGAGCATCAATGGGCATTATCTTGCCGCGCGAAAGCACAAAAAGACCGTTGCGTTTGTCATCAGCTTTACAGGTGCCAATCGCTCGGTGGAAACCATGGCGGAATACCTGCGTACCGCTACCCATAACCATGTGGTGGGTATCTTGGGCCCGCACAACCAGAACATTTGTCCTTGGTGTCATGAGGTGGTGGAAATCCCAAACCGCGACTCCATTCTCAGCCTGGATGTCATCACCTCTTTTGCTGCGGGCAACTATGTGTTTGATATCTTTTTCTCCATGCTGCTGTCCCATTGTCAGGAGCAGCACGTCCAATCCTCGCTGGAAATGATCCGGCACAGGAACCTCCTACTGAATGAAAATTTTGATGCTTGATGCTGTACTGAACCGATGTTTCAATAACATCGGTTCTTTTTTTACAGATTTTGAACCGTTGGACCGGAATCATCGTTGCATGTTGTATTTGAGAAATGTACAGATTATATTGGTGTCACCGCACAAAAGAAAATAATAATGGGAGGTAAACTATGGGAAAGTATTCTGAACTGGCCAAAGACATTGTGAAACACGTCGGAGGCAAGGAAAACGTAGCGGGTCTTGTCCACTGCATTACCAGACTACGTTTCACGCTCAAAGACGAAGGAAAAGCCAATGACGAAGTGCTCAAGGCAATGAGCGGTGTGGTCACGGTGATGAAGAGCGGCGGACAGTATCAAGTGGTCATTGGCAACCATGTAGCCGAGGTGTACGATGATGTGTGCGCAGTGCTGGGCATGAAGGAGGACAGCGCCGCACCGGCGGAGAAGAAGAAGGGCAAGCCGCTGGACCGTGCGATTGATGTCGTATCGGGCATCTTCCAGCCGATTCTGGGCATTATGGCGGCCTGCGGTATGCTCAAAGGCTTCAATACGCTTTTTGCAGTGCTAGGTTGGCACGCGACCACCGACGGCATATACCTGATTATCAACGCTGCGGGTGATGCGCTGTTTATAGCAATTTTCAAAATTAAAGCATATAGCCGCATGAACGGAACCAACCTG
>OGPO01001999.1_pt1 | contig 11570 bp, 7 predicted proteins | sample 1553041 | NCBI WGS metagenome assembly OGPO01 (sample SAMEA2580281, study PRJEB22360) | human gut metagenome | biome: human gut; feature: human-associated habitat; material: faeces | place: Denmark | collected 2008/2010 | reverse complement strand
CGCCTTTAAACAGCCGACCGCTGTCCAGCCGCAAACCTGGCATGTGGCGGCGCGAAGCGAACATGCGCTGGTGATTGCACCGACCGGCTCCGGGAAAACGCTGGCAGCATTTCTCTACGCCCTCGATCGGCTCTTCCGCGAAGGCGGCGAAGATACCCGCGAGGCGCATAAGCGTAAAACCTCACGCATCCTCTATATTTCACCGATAAAAGCCCTGGGCACCGACGTTCAGCGCAACTTGCAGATCCCGTTGAAGGGTATTGCCGATGAACGGCGGCGGCGCGGCGAAACGGAAGTCAATCTTCGCGTAGGGATCCGTACTGGCGATACGCCTGCACAGGAACGCAGCAAACTCACCCGTAATCCGCCGGATATTCTGATCACCACACCCGAATCACTCTATCTGATGCTGACCTCCCGCGCGCGCGAAACGCTACGCGGCGTCGAAACGGTAATTATTGATGAAGTCCACGCGGTAGCGGGCAGTAAACGTGGTGCGCATCTGGCGTTAAGTCTGGAGCGGCTCGATGCGCTGCTCCACACCTCAGCACAGCGAATTGGCCTTTCTGCCACTGTGCGCTCAGCCAGCGATGTGGCAGCATTTCTTGGTGGCGATCGCCCGGTTACGGTAGTCAACCCGCCCGCAATGCGCCATCCGCAGATACGAATTGTCGTACCGGTCGCCAATATGGATGATGTCTCATCGGTCGCCAGCGGCACCGGCGAAGACAGCCATGCCGGCCGGGAAGGCTCCATCTGGCCATATATTGAAACGGGTATCCTTGATGAAGTGTTGCGCCATCGCTCGACCATTGTCTTTACTAATTCGCGGGGGCTGGCGGAAAAACTGACGGCACGATTAAATGAGCTTTACGCCGCACGCTTACAGCGTTCCCCGTCTATCGCCGTTGATGCGGCCCATTTCGAGTCGACCTCCGGCGCAACCTCTAACCGTGTACAAAGTAGCGACGTTTTTATTGCCCGCTCACACCACGGCTCCGTCTCTAAAGAACAACGAGCAATCACCGAACAGGCGCTGAAATCGGGTGAATTACGCTGCGTGGTCGCAACCTCCAGTCTTGAACTGGGGATTGATATGGGCGCGGTGGATCTGGTGATTCAGGTGGCAACGCCGCTTTCTGTTGCCAGTGGGTTACAACGCATTGGTCGCGCCGGACATCAGGTTGGCGGTGTATCTAAAGGGCTGTTTTTCCCCCGTACCCGGCGTGATTTAGTCGATTCCGCAGTCATTGTAGAGTGTATGTTCGCAGGCAGGCTGGAAAACCTGACACCACCGCATAATCCTCTCGACGTCCTTGCGCAGCAAACCGTTGCCGCCGCGGCGATGGATGCATTACAGGTAGACGAATGGTACTCCCGCGTACGCCGTGCCGCACCGTGGAAAGATCTGCCAAGACGTGTTTTTGACGCCACGCTGGATATGCTTTCCGGGCGCTATCCCTCTGGCGATTTTTCTGCTTTTCGCCCCAAACTGGTCTGGAACAGGGAGACCGGGATATTGACCGCCCGACCTGGCGCTCAATTGTTGGCGGTTACCAGCGGCGGCATGTATAGCGTGTTATTCCCCGAAGGTGAAGAAAAGGCCGGTTCGCGGCGGGTGGGTGAACTGGATGAGGAGATGGTATATGAGTCGCGGGTGAACGACATTATCACTCTCGGCGCTACCTCATGGCGGATCCAGCAAATCACCCGCGATCAGGTGATTGTGACTCCTGCTCCGGGTCGTTCTGCCCGGCTCCCCTTCTGGCGTGGTGAAGGTAACGGACGTCCGGCTGAATTAGGCGAGATGATCGGCGATTTTCTTCATTTGCTGGCGGATGGCGCGTTCTTTTCCGGGACTATTCCCCCGTGGCTGGCAGAAGAAAATACGATCGCCAATATTCAGGGGTTGATTGAGGAGCAGCGCAACGCGACGGGCATCGTTCCGGGGAGTCGCCATCTGGTCCTCGAACGGTGCCGTGATGAAATTGGTGACTGGCGTATTATTTTGCACTCTCCCTATGGAAGACGGGTGCATGAACCCTGGGCGGTGGCGATTGCCGGGCGAATACATGCGCTATGGGGCGCTGACGCGTCGGTGGTCGCCAGTGATGACGGCATTGTTGCACGTATTCCTGACACCGATGGTAAATTGCCCGATGCCGCGATTTTTTTGTTTGAACCAGAAAAGTTGCTGCAAATTGTCCGCGAGGCGGTAGGCAGCTCGGCACTTTTCGCCGCCCGTTTTCGCGAATGCGCCGCGCGGGCATTATTAATGCCGGGGCGCACTCCGGGCCATCGCACCCCGCTTTGGCAACAACGGCTGCGCGCCAGTCAGTTGCTGGAAATCGCTCAGGGATATCCGGATTTTCCGGTCATTCTCGAAACCCTACGCGAATGTCTGCAAGATGTTTATGATCTTCCCGCACTGGAACGTTTGATGCGTCGCCTGAACGGTGGCGAAATTCAAATATCCGATGTAACGACCACTACGCCCTCGCCTTTCGCCACAAGTTTATTGTTCGGCTATGTCGCGGAATTTATGTACCAGAGCGACGCCCCGCTGGCAGAGCGCCGGGCATCCGTACTGTCGCTGGACAGCGAGTTACTGCGCAATCTACTCGGACAGGTCGATCCGGGGGAATTACTCGACCCGCAGGTCATTCGCCAGGTGGAAGAAGAGTTGCAACGACTGGCTCCTGGCAGAAGAGCGAAAGGTGAAGAAGGATTGTTCGACCTGCTGCGCGAACTGGGGCCAATGACCGTTGAAGACCTGGCGCAACGGCATACAGGCAGCAGTGAAGAGGTTGCGTCGTATCTGGAAAATCTTCTTGCAGTAAAACGAATCTTCCCAGCGATGATTAGCGGACAGGAGCGTCTTGCCTGTATGGATGATGCCGCCAGGCTGCGTGATGCCCTCGGCGTACGACTACCAGAGTCATTGCCAGAGATTTATTTACATAGAGTCAGTTACCCGCTTCGCGACCTCTTTCTGCGCTATCTCCGGGCTCATGCTCTGGTCACGGCTGAACAACTGGCTCATGAGTTTAGTCTCGGTATTGCCATTGTCGAAGAGCAGCTTCAGCAACTGCGTGAACAGGGTCTGGTGATGAATCTGCAACAAGACATCTGGGTGAGCGATGAAGTATTTCGTCGTCTGCGTTTGCGCTCGCTGCAAGCCGCCAGAGAAGCGACGCGTCCCGTTGCAGCCACGACCTATGCGCGATTGCTGCTGGAACGTCAGGGCGTATTACCCGCCACCGATGGTAGCCCGGCGCTCTTTGCCTCAACATCGCCAGGCGTTTATGAGGGCGTAGATGGCGTGATGCGGGTGATCGAACAGCTTGCCGGAGTCGGTTTACCCGCCTCACTCTGGGAAAGCCAGATCCTGCCTGCCCGCGTACGCGACTATTCGTCAGAAATGCTCGATGAATTACTGGCAACCGGTGCGGTTATCTGGTCGGGGCAAAAAAAACTGGGTGAAGATGACGGCCTGGTGGCACTGCATCTACAGGAATATGCTGCAGAATCGTTCACTCCCGCCGAAGCGGATCAGGCGAATCGTTCGGCGCTGCAACAAGCGATAGTCGCTGTTCTGGCTGACGGAGGAGCCTGGTTTGCACAACAAATCAGCCAACGGATACGCGACAAAATCGGCGAATCGGTTGATCTCTCTGCCCTGCAAGAGGCGTTATGGGCGCTGGTCTGGCAAGGCGTCATCACCAGCGACATTTGGGCACCGTTACGCGCCCTCACCCGCAGCAGTTCCAACGCACGCACCTCAACTCGCCGCAGTCACCGGGCTCGTCGTGGACGTCCTGTCTATGCGCAACCCGTCTCGCCGCGGGTATCTTACAACACACCAAATCTGGCTGGACGCTGGTCGTTATTGCAGGTGGAGCCACTAAACGATACCGAAAGGATGCTGGCGCTGGCGGAAAATATGCTCGACCGCTACGGCATCATCAGTCGTCAGGCGGTGATAGCCGAAAATATCCCTGGCGGGTTTCCATCGATGCAAACGCTTTGTCGAAGTATGGAAGACTCCGGGCGAATTATGCGAGGTCGTTTTGTAGAAGGTCTGGGTGGCGCGCAATTCGCTGAACGTCTGACTATTGACCGATTGCGCGATCTGGCGACACAAGCCACGCAAACGCGCCACTATACACCAGTGGCGCTCTCTGCCAACGATCCGGCTAATGTGTGGGGAAATCTTCTGCCCTGGCCTGCACATCCGGCAACGCTGGTTCCAACGCGTCGGGCGGGTGCGCTGGTGGTCGTTTCTGGCGGCAAATTGTTACTCTATCTGGCGCAAGGTGGCAAAAAAATGCTGGTCTGGCAGGAAAAAGAGGAATTACTCGCCCCAGAGGTTTTCCACGCGCTGACTACCGCACTGCGTCGCGAACCACGGCTGCGCTTTACGCTAACAGAAGTGAATGATCTACCGGTCCGGCAAACGCCGATGTTTACGCTGCTGCGTGAGGCGGGATTTTCAAGTTCGCCACAAGGGCTGGATTGGGGATAGAGAAAGGACTGACGGATGCCCGTTCGCATCCGTCAGTATTGCAGGACGGATTATTCCGCGTCCGGCTCTTCAGACTTGTATTTAGCGGCAGTTTCTTTGATCAGCTGCTGCAGTTCGCCACGCTGATACATTTCGATCACGATATCACAACCGCCGACCAGCTCGCCGTCAACCCACAGTTGCGGGAAGGTCGGCCAGTTAGCATATTTCGGCAGTTCCGCACGAATGTCCGGATTCTGCAGAATATCAACATAGGCAAAACGTTCGCCACATGCGGCAAGCGCCTGGACTGCCTGGGCAGAGAAACCGCAGCTCGGCAGTTTCGGTGAACCTTTCATGTACAGCAGGATCGGGTTTTCAGCAATCTGGCGTTGGATTTTTTCGATAGTGGTGCTCATTGTCTTGCTTCCTCAAACTTCTTTACGGCAGTAATCTGACATTGTAGCGGGTCAGTGCGGCATCGGAAAATAACATTTTCATCACGCTTTTGCTATTTTATCCCTTTGCTCTATTTGTTGCATTTCAAATATTCGTTTCTTCTCTGATGCCGGCAAACTGGCGTATTTATAACCATTTTTAGCTTTCACTGCTGCATTTTTTTGCGCTCGCCAACGAAACGTATTTTTTAACAATAAAAGCTATTAACTTTCTCTTCTTCTATGCATTAGAATCATCAAGTTTTGTAAATCAGACGCAGGCATGATAGACCTGCCTTAACAGAGGGACGCTCAGTGGCGCGGATAAACCGTATTTCGATCACGCTCTGTGCTTTACTTTTTACCACCCTGCCTTTAACGCCTATGGCCCATGCTTCAAAGCAAGCCAGGGAGAGTTCTGCTACCACTCATATCACCAAAAAAGCAGATAAAAAGAAAAGCACGGCAACCACCAAAAAGACCCAGAAAACAGCGAAAAAAGCCGCCAGTAAAAGTACGACCAAAAGCAAAACCGCTTCTTCCGTTAAAAAATCTTCCATTACCGCTTCTAAAAACGCCAAAACTCGCAGCAAACACGCCGTCAATAAAACGGCCTCAGCCAGCTTTACCGAAAAGTGTACCAAACGTAAGGGCTATAAATCGCATTGTGTGAAAGTCAAAAATGCCGCGTCAGGAACTCTTGCCGACGCGCACAAAGCGAAGGTGCAAAAAGCTACGAAAGTGGCAATGAATAAACTGATGCAGCAAATTGGTAAGCCATATCGTTGGGGTGGCAGCTCACCGCGTACCGGTTTTGATTGCAGCGGCCTGGTTTATTACGCTTATAAAGATTTGGTGAAAATTCGTATTCCGCGTACGGCGAATGAAATGTATCACCTGCGTGATGCAGCGCCAATCGAACGTAGTGAACTGAAAAACGGCGACCTGGTCTTTTTCCGTACTCAGGGACGCGGCACAGCCGATCATGTCGGCGTGTATGTCGGCAACGGCAAATTTATTCAGTCACCGCGCACAGGTCAGGAAATTCAAATCACTTCTCTCAGTGAAGACTACTGGCAGCGCCACTATGTTGGCGCTCGTCGGGTAATGACCCCAAAAACACTTCGCTAAAACTTTACCCTGTTGTTACGGCAACAGGGTAAGTTCATCTTTTGTCTCACCTTTTAATTTGCTACCCTATCCATACGCACAATAAGGCTATTGTACGTATGCAAATTAATAATAAAGGAGAGTAGCAATGTCATTCGAATTACCTGCACTACCATATGCTAAAGATGCTCTGGCACCGCACATTTCTGCGGAAACCATCGAGTATCACTACGGCAAGCACCATCAGACTTATGTCACTAACCTGAACAACCTGATTAAAGGTACCGCGTTTGAAGGTAAATCACTGGAAGAGATTATTCGCAGCTCTGAAGGTGGCGTATTCAACAACGCAGCTCAGGTCTGGAACCATACTTTCTACTGGAACTGCCTGGCACCGAACGCCGGTGGCGAACCGACTGGAAAAGTCGCTGAAGCTATCGCCGCATCTTTTGGCAGCTTTGCCGATTTCAAAGCGCAGTTTACTGATGCAGCGATCAAAAACTTTGGTTCTGGCTGGACCTGGCTGGTGAAAAACAGCGATGGCAAACTGGCTATCGTTTCAACCTCTAACGCGGGTACTCCGCTGACCACCGATGCGACTCCGCTGCTGACCGTTGATGTCTGGGAACACGCTTATTACATCGACTATCGCAATGCACGTCCTGGCTATCTGGAGCACTTCTGGGCGCTGGTGAACTGGGAATTCGTAGCGAAAAATCTCGCTGCATAATAACTGATGGCAAATGCAGCATTGCCTGAAGCGCTACGCTTATCAGGCCTACGCGGATCATCGATGTAGGTCGGATAAGGCACTCGCCGCATCCGACAAGCGCTGCATGATACGACGCCTAACGCGTCTTTTCATGTCAACGCGGATGAGTCGTTAACACCGCATCCGGCAAGATAAATCGCACGTTGTCAGCAACTGTAACGCAGAAGGTTATCCTTCTGCGTTTTTGTTTAATTAGCTGTTAGCAACGCAAACTGTTTCAGGTTGTTTTCTGGCTGACATAAACACCAGCAATAATGCCAGTCCCGCGACAATCGCTCCCATCACCGGCACAAAGCTGTATCCCAGCCCAGCGGAAATTACCGCACCACCAGCAGCTGCTCCCAGCGCATTTCCAAGATTAAAGGCACCAATATTGACTGATGAAGACAGACCTGGCGCTTCACTGGCGACACGCATCACGCGCATCTGTAACGGCGGTACGACCGCAAAGGTTGCTGCGCCCCACACCACCATGCTAATAGCTGCGCCGAACTCATTGCGGGCCAGGAACGGGATTGCCAGCATAATCACCATCAACAACAACAAAAAGCCTTTCAACGTGCCGTTAACTGAACGATCTGCCAGTTTGCCGCCGAGATAGTTACCGATAGAGAATCCGACACCAATCAGCACCAGCATTGCCGTGACGAACACCGGTGTTGCGTGGGTAATACTTTGCAGTACCGGAGAGATATAGGTGTAGAGAGTAAACATTGCACCAGCTCCCAGTACCGTCGTCAGCAATGCAGACAGCACCTGCGGACGCATTAATACCGCCAGCTCTTTTTTCACTTCAGGTCGTGCCCCTGCACCACCTTTAGGTAATGAGAAGAACAGACTTACCATTGAAATCACTCCCAGCCCCGCCGTTGCCAGAAATGACATCCGCCAGCCGATGGTTTCACCCAACAAGGCCGCCGCCGGCACGCCACCGATATTTGCCAGGGTTAACCCCATAAACATAGTGGCAACTGCGCTGGCCTGTTTATGTTTTGGCACCACGCTTGCGGCCACGACTGAACCCAAACCAAAAAATGCTCCGTGATTCAGGCTGGTCAAAATGCGTGAAAGCATCAGGGTCATATAATCCGGCGCGATGGCGGAAAGTACGTTGCCGAGCGTGAAAATTGCCATCAGGAAAATCAACGCACTGCGGCGGGCACGATGAGAAAGTAGAAGCGTCATCAGCGGCGCGCCAACCATTACGCCAACTGCATAGGCACTGATTAACATTCCGGCAGCGGGAATCGAGACATCCACACCGCGCGCAATGACGGGCAACAAGCCCATTGGCGAGAACTCCGTTGTCCCGATACCAAACGCGCCAATCGCCAGCGCCAGCAACGGATAGTTAATTTTCATGCCTTATCTCCACCTCTTCGCGTCATTACGCGATATTCATTAAAGTGGCGAAAGCATGACAGCAATCACAAAAAAATGAAAATAACAAAAAGAGAAAACACTTTTGCCATTTTGCTAACAAACAGGAAGGAGATGCGAGGGAGAACGCGCTCCCTCGAGAGGAAATCAGTGCAGCGCGGCAGTCAAACCCACGGCTACGATCAAACCGAGGACGATAATCGTTGTTACCAGTGAAAATTTAAGGTCGGTGCTCATCAAGTTTTCTCCTTTTTTATTACCACACAAAAAGTGATATTACGCATTTTTACACACTGTGATGAAAAAATCTCCCGTCATTTATAATGATAAGTGTTTTTACCACTTCCCCTTTTCGTCAAGATCGGCCAAAATTCCACGCTTACACTATTTGCGTACTGGCCATTGACCCCTTCCTGACGCTCCGTGTCGTTTTTCCGGCGTACCGCAACACTTTTGTTGTGCGTAAGGTGTGTAAAGGCAAACGTTTACCTTGCGATTTTGCAGGAGCTGAAGTTAGGGTCTGGAGTGAAATGGAATGGCAACAATAAAAGATGTAGCGAAACGAGCAAACGTTTCCACTACAACTGTGTCACACGTGATCAACAAAACACGTTTCGTCGCTGAAGAAACGCGCAACGCCGTGTGGGCAGCGATTAAAGAATTACACTACTCCCCTAGCGCGGTGGCGCGTAGCCTGAAGGTTAACCACACCAAGTCTATCGGTTTGCTGGCGACCAGCAGCGAAGCGGCCTATTTTGCCGAGATCATTGAAGCAGTTGAAAAAAATTGCTTCCAGAAAGGTTACACCCTGATTCTGGGCAATGCGTGGAACAATCTTGAGAAACAGCGGGCTTATCTGTCGATGATGGCGCAAAAACGCGTCGATGGTCTGCTGGTGATGTGTTCTGAGTACCCAGAGCCGTTGCTGGCGATGCTGGAAGAGTATCGCCATATCCCAATGGTGGTCATGGACTGGGGTGAAGCAAAAGCTGACTTCACCGATGCGGTCATTGATAACGCGTTCGAAGGCGGCTACATGGCCGGGCGTTATCTGATTGAACGCGGTCACCGCGAAATCGGCGTCATCCCCGGCCCGCTGGAACGTAACACCGGCGCAGGCCGCCTTGCCGGTTTTATGAAGGCGATGGAAGAAGCGATGATCAAGGTGCCGGAAAGCTGGATTGTGCAGGGTGACTTTGAACCTGAATCCGGTTATCGCGCCATGCAGCAAATCCTGTCGCAGCCGCATCGCCCTACTGCCGTCTTCTGTGGTGGCGATATCATGGCAATGGGCGCACTTTGTGCTGCTGATGAAATGGGCCTGCGCGTCCCGCAGGATGTTTCGCTGATCGGTTATGATAACGTGCGCAACGCGCGCTATTTTACGCCGGCGCTGACCACGATCCATCAGCCAAAAGATTCGCTGGGTGAAACAGCGTTCAACATGCTGTTGGATCGTATCGTCAACAAACGTGAAGAACCGCAGTCTATTGAAGTGCATCCGCGCTTGATTGAACGCCGCTCCGTGGCTGACGGCCCGTTCCGCGACTATCGTCGTTAATCACCCGTTGCGGGAGTCTCTTCCGGCTCCCGCAGCCACTCCTTATTCAGCGTCTCACTATCGCCGAGATACTCAAGCAACCAGGTTAACGCAGGCGACATATCATTTTGCTGCCATGTCAGACAACATGCCGAATCCGGAAAGGGGTTTTCCAGTTCTAATGCTACCCACTTCCCCTCATTAAGCCACGGTTTGGCGAAATGTGTTGGCACCATCCCTATGCATAATCCTGCCGAGATACAGGTTGCCGATGATTCCCAGTCAGGCACGACAACTCTTTTTTGGTTATCCAGCAACCAGGTAATACGTTTAGGTAGCGTTCGCGAGGTGTCTTCGCGCACCAACGACGGCCAGTTGCGCAACGTATCATCGCTGAACGGGCCATCCATCAACGCCAGCGGGTGGTGACTGGCAACAACGCAACTCCAGCTTAGCATCCCCATATCCCGGAAGGCATAACGACCGCCTACCGGAATCGCGCGTGTTGCGCCAATCGCCAGTTCCACGCGCCCGTCGGAAAGCGCATCCCAGACACCGTTGAACACTTCCTGAAAGACAAGAAGTTCGACATCATCAAAATGGCGATAAAAATCAACGATCATCTGCCGTGTACGTTCTGGCCTGACAATATTATCCACTGCGATAGCTAACTGACCGCGCCAGCCGTTCGCTATCTGCTGACATTGCTGGCGGGTGATCTGCATTTTTTTGACAACAGAGCGCCCTTCTTTGAGAAACCACGCTCCAGCAGCGGTCAGCTCCACATCACGGTGCCGTCGTTCAAAGAGCGGCACCGCCAGCCACTCTTCCAGCTGACGCACGGTATAGCTGACCGCAGAAGGAACGCGATGCAGCTCCTGTGCCGCAGCGCTAAAACTACCATTACGCGCTACCGCATCAACAACTTCGAGTGAATATTCTGACCACATAGTCTGCCTGCAAAATTTTTGAAACCAGTCATCAAATATTACCGTTTCACAACACTAATTTCACTCCCTACACTTTGCGGCGGTGTTTAATTGAGAGATTTAGAGAATATACATGCAACCTGGGAAAAGATTTTTAGTCTGGCTGGCGGGTTTGAGCGTACTCGGTTTTCTGGCAACCGATATGTATCTGCCTGCTTTCGCCGCCATACAGGCCGACCTGCAAACGCCTGCGTCTGCTGTCAGTGCCAGCCTTAGTCTGTTCCTTGCCGGTTTTGCCGCAGCCCAGCTTCTGTGGGGGCCGCTCTCCGACCGTTATGGTCGTAAACCGGTATTATTAATCGGCCTGACAATTTTTGCGTTAGGTAGTCTGGGGATGCTGTGGGTAGAAAACGCCGCTACGCTGCTGGTATTGCGTTTTGTACAGGCTGTGGGTGTCTGCGCCGCGGCGGTTATCTGGCAAGCATTAGTGACAGATTATTATCCTTCACAGAAAGTTAACCGTATTTTTGCGACCATCATGCCGCTGGTGGGTCTATCTCCGGCACTGGCTCCTCTGTTAGGAAGCTGGCTGCTGGTCCATTTTTCCTGGCAGGCGATTTTCGCCACCCTGTTTGCCATTACCGTGGTGCTGATTCTGCCTATTTTCTGGCTCAAACCCACGACGAAGGCCCGTAACAATAGTCAGGATGGTCTGACCTTTACCGACCTGCTACGTTCTAAAACCTATCGCGGCAACGTGCTGATATACGCAGCCTGTTCAGCCAGTTTTTTTGCATGGCTGACCGGTTCACCGTTCATCCTTAGTGAAATGGGCTACAGCCCGGCAGTTATTGGTTTAAGTTATGTCCCGCAAACTATCGCGTTTCTGATTGGTGGT
>OGPO01001993.1_pt1 | contig 11589 bp, 5 predicted proteins | sample 1553041 | NCBI WGS metagenome assembly OGPO01 (sample SAMEA2580281, study PRJEB22360) | human gut metagenome | biome: human gut; feature: human-associated habitat; material: faeces | place: Denmark | collected 2008/2010 | reverse complement strand
TACAACCACTCCAGAGGCTGCCCCCAAGGCAGTCTCAAAAGCTGCCACTAAAGTAGTTCCTAAAGATGCACCACAACCTACAGCCACAGAGGCTCTAAATTTGGTCAAAAAAGAGTCTCAGTCTAATCATAAGGCCCCATTAAGTGAGGCAACTAATACTCAAGATAATCAAGATAATTTAACTTCTCCATCTAATGCTCTACCCTATGAGGTAGAGCCTGACAATAATGCAATAAAGTCAGATACTCACATTGCAGCTACGGCTGCCATTACTGCCCCAGCTGCTTTTCCCCAAACTCAAACTCAAACTTTAGATCCAGCCCCAGCTTTCGTAGATTTGGAATTGCCAAACGAGCTTGCCAAGGAGCTTAATCAGGATTTAGATTCAGAATTGGCCTTGCTCTCAGCCACAGCCACCGCTACTACAAAAAATCAGTCCTCTGTTTTCTACCCTAATGAAGAATACAATAAAGAGCATCTTAATTTTTCTTCTGAGCAAAATGTATTCGTGGTACATAGAAGTAATATCTCTAATCTGCGTCTCCATTTAAAGCACATGTACAACGCTAAAAAATACCAAGAACTTAGACCACAGCTAGAGTGTTTGCAATTTGCGCATGAGCACAAACACGTGGATATCGATAATGTAAGTATGGCTCATCATATTGGTGAGCAAATTTCATATTTGTACTCACAAATATCATCAGATCACGATAGACCTCAATTAGCTGACCCTCGCGAGGAGTATAAGTATTTTGAGGAAGTTAAGAGTACCAAGTGTAAGCTCAAAGACAAGCAACATTACCTAACTCCAGAGGAAATTCAGCACCTTGAGGACTTAGGTCTCCTTGGCGATTATAGCTAGGGCTATGCTTGCTCATTTAAGGTCAAAACAACATTAAGCTCAAGAACATGAAAAAGCTGTTCTCCCCAGTTCTTTGCTGCCTGGCACAGCTAAATATAAAATTATAAGCACTTGTGCTGTGCTACATAGCAGATGGCTATATTGCATGTAAGCTAAGCTGCTTGGATTTTTGCTTAGCTAACAGCTACGGTTCTAACAGCCCACTGTTCTAAGCTAAACATCCTTTGTGTTTGTTGCTTTTTTTAAGCGTTTTGCCATGCTGTGCCACACCTTACCTTACCTTGCCTTACTGTACTACACTAGGCCGCAAAGTAGCATCAAAGTGGCGTTAATAGGCAGAGCAGTGCCGTAATGTGCCATGCCGAGCTGTACTAAACAGCCAATAGGCGGCTGCAAAGCTCTTATTAGGGCAATATTTTGGGCTTAAGGGTCAAGGTTAAATGGGTGGGGGCTTAAGCTAATAAGCGCAGCTCATAAGATGGCTAATCTGTTCTAGGGCCTGATGCTCAATAAGAATATTCACTCCTATTGAGATTAACACTATAGCTCCTAAGAGATTAAGGATAGGGTCGATGGCTTTAAAGGCACTTAGCACTTGACCTAAAAAATAGCCCAGTAGGGAACAAATAAAGCACACTATACCAATGATAGAAGCACATAGCATAATGGCATCACTAACTAAGCCATAAGATACACCTACAGCCAAAGCATCAATAGAAGTGCCAATAGCCATGGATAATAATGCTATTAAGCTTACTTGTAGTAGCTGGTTGGAATTACAGTGGCCGCCGCCACTATCATCATTATCAGAATGTTGCTCACGATAGGAACTGTAGGCCTCTTTGAGCATATTAGCACCAACACCTGAGAGCAAAATAAAAGCTATCCAATGATCAAAAGCAGCAAGCGTCTCCTGTAGTTGTTTGCCACCTAAAAAGCCTAAGATAGGCATGAGAAATTGGAAAAGGCCAAAGCTAAAAGCTACCGTAAAGCCTGTGATTAATCTAGAAATATTATTGCAGCTACTTTTGCCTGTAATAATGGAGCACACCAAAGCATCTACAGACAATGCTAAGGCAATAATTAACATTTGCGATAATGACATAACAACAGATCCATTAACAAAAGCACAGCCACAATCAGAGACAAAATTATTCTCTTAGTCCTTACCAAGCAAGCTCTAGCAACAGCTCATCACTAAGCTCTCACAGCCTTGCATAGCTTGCAGTTTTTAGCTCGCATATCTAAGCCGTCAGCTCTTAGCTCTTAGCTTGTAGCTACCAATACTGCTTTATCATAAGTTCTCAATATACTAAAGGTTTAATCTCGGTCAAGGCCATGCTAACTCAAGCATAAATTACATAGCTTACACAGCTGAGCTTAGACGGTACAGCCAAGCTCATCGTAGCCCCTTAGCAGAACATGGCTAAGCACCGCAAAATACAACTAAACACGGCTGGTCATAGTTTAAACCTGCGATTAAGGCTCAGCTAAACAAAAGCAAGCTCAGGCATAGCAAAATGTAGCTTAATTAAGAGCAGATCAGTCTGTGTTCCTACTTAGTTTGCATTGCTAATTAGGGCTATGGCCATGGCTTTTACCTTGGTTATGGTCATTGCCCTTGTTATAGCCATGGTTATGGCCAAGACTAGGGGCTTGCTATGGCAGTAGCAGTAGCAAGCTAAGAGTAAAACAGGGCTTTGGCAGCTAGTCTTAACCAAGCTCAAGGCTTAAGTATATGAGCTTAGCTATTAGGACTAACTTAGTCTAATAGCTGTCTAATAGAGCTCGATTTAAAGGCAGATACCTTACGTGCATAGCTGAGCAAATTTTGTTAGCTGTTGATTATAAAGTAAGCTCACTAAGAAACAAGGCTTTTATTGATAGTGCTCAATAGGAATGATATCAAAGTAAGTTATGACCTCTGATCTAGGCTAGTAGAACACAAAAAATTCTTATGACAGCCAATTAGACTTGTACTGACACCAATCGATGTATGTAAGCTCTAAGCTTACATTTACATTTATGAGCCAACTGTTAACTGTAGGTTTAGGCACTTTCATAATAAAGAGTAGGGGCATCAGGAGCTTTTGCTTGAACTTGAGTTTAAGCTTGAGCGGGCGCTGGAGCTTAAGCTTGAGCTTGCGTTTTAGCGTTAGTGCTTGTGCTAGCGCAAGCCTTAGCACTAGGGAGTGGAAAGTTTAGGTAAATAATCACAACAGGTACAAAGATTCATACATGATTCAAGGCATCAGGAACTTAGTAGCTCTGTAATGAACTATAGCTTTTTTCCAAGAGCTATCAAGGGCAATAGCTGCTGGGCAGTAGAGGTATGGGAGTGTAGTTAGTTGGCGGTCAAAGAACAATAGGGGCTGACAGAGGATGCGACAAAGCTAACATGGCGGGGAAAAGTTAGGGATTTTGGTTAAAAACAAGGTCAATTATCGGGGCTTTTGTGAAGTAGATCATAAATTTATGTAAAGATAATTTTTGCTAAAATTTTAGCCAAGCACAATCTCCTCATCGTCTTGTTGGGGAGATAAAACAATGTCAAACGTTGATTCTAAGCCGTTTTTTAAGCGACCAGCTTATTGGTTTGCTTCTAGCTATTCATTTTGCTATTACGCTTGTGCTGCCTTTGTGTTTTCTTTCTATGCCATTTGGCTTTCTAGCGAAATAGGTCTTAGTGCTGAGCAAACTGGTATTTTGTACTCATCTAACTTTACCTTTTCTCTATTTTTCATGTCTTTTTATGGCATTTTGCAAGATAAGTTAGTGCTTAAGAAGCACTTAGTGTGGTTCCAAAGCATTATCATGACTTGCTGTGCACCTGCCATCATCTATGTATATGAGCCATTACTAAGAGAGAGCTTTTATGTAGGCGTGGTCTTTGGCAGTGTCTATTTAGGCTTAGGCTGGGTTGCTGGTATGGGGCTGGTAGATAGCTTTTGCGACAAAATCAGCCGTGCTTGCTCTATAGAATTTGGCCAAGTACGTACTTGGGGCTCCTTATCCTATGCTGCTGGAACCTTTATTGCTGGCCTATTAATGAGTGTTGACCCTCATCTCAACTTCTATATGGCCTCTGCTGTGGGTGTGCTGTATATGGTGCTTAATATTGTCTTTAAGCCAGAAAACATTTCAGCTGAAAATATGGCCAAAATTGCCAATAACAATCAATCTTTAACCTTTGCTGAGATTATCTCTGTCTTTAAGTTAGTGCGTTTTTGGATCTTTGTACTCTATGTGTTAGGTACATATTCTTTGTACAACATTTTTGACCAACAGCTTTTCCCAGTGTTCTTTACTCATCTTTTTGATGAGAAGTCCAATGCCTATCAGATTTATGGCTATCTAAACTCTGCTCAAGTATTTTTAGAGGCCGCAGTAATGTTCACTGTGCCTTTTGTAGCTAATAAGATTGGTGCTAAGAATGCCTTAATTTTTGCTGCCTTTGTATCTTTCTTACGTATTTATTTGGCCTCAGTTGTAACCTCAGTAGAAATGTTTGCCGTAATTAAGCTCATGCACTGCTTAGAAATTTCTACTGTATTAGTTGCCGTGTTCAAATACATTCAATGCAATTTTGACAAGAGACTATCAGCCACTGTGTTCTTAATTGGTTACCAAGTAGCTGGTTCTATAGGCGTGATTGCCTTCTCCTCTACTGTAGGCTCCTTTTACGACTCTTATGGAGCGGGCGTAACTTTCCACTACTTAGGTTTAACCGTATTAGCATTCATGATTTTTGCTGTTATTTTCTTAAAGCAAGATAAGAGCTTCAAACAAATTTTTAAAAAAGATAAGCTCACCACCAGCGCAGCTTAGTCCTAATTAAACCTTAACCAACTAAACAATAACCAGTATCCAGGATAAAGACTCAAGGCCCAAAGACCTAAGGCTAAAGACTCAAGGCCCAAAGACCTAAGGCTAAAGAGCCAAGAGCACAGATTCAAGATTCAAGTTCTCTGCTCTGACTACCAAAGCGCCATATTGCCTGATTGAATAAGCTCAAACAAGCAATGCAATCAGAGTCATGAGCCATAAGGGATACTAACAAATTAGTAAAACATTAAACAACCAAGTAAAAGCCAGCACTGGTAATGATAGTGCTGGTGATTGAGGTAAAAAAAATGAACAATTTAGACTACTTAACTACTTTTCATGGTGAGCAAACTCGCTCTATCTCTCCAGAAAATTTAACTGGTGAAAAAGGCAAATCATGCATGGCAGGCAGCCACTTAGGCCCATGCCGTAAGGGTAATGGCTGTATTAAAATTAAATCACAAGAAACTGTGACTATTGCTGATATTACTGGCCCTGGTGAGATTAGACATATTTGGATCACCTTGACAGATCGTACCGTAAGAGGCTCATTTGTCTTACGTGATGTAGTGCTTAAGATTTTCTTTGATGATGAGCAATATCCATCAGTAATTTCTCCAATTGGTGATTTCTTCTGTAATGGTTTTGGCATGCGCTGTGATATTAATTCCATGCCAATAGTAGTAAACCCAACAGGTGGTTTTAACTGCTACTTTAAGATGCCATTCAATAAGAAGTGCCGTATCGAGATTGTTAATGAGCATGAGGCTGATTTAGAGAACTTCTTCTACACCATTAACTATGCTCTATTACCTCATGAGATTGAGAACCCTCTTTATTTCCATGCTCAATGGCGACGTGAGCGTACTACTACCTTAGCTCAGGATTATGTAATCTTGGATAATGTTAAGGGCCCTGGCTATTACGTTGGTACTTATTTAGCTTTAACAGCTCTTGAGCGCTACTGGTGGGGCGAGGGCGAGTTTAAGTTCTACATTGACGGCGATAGCCAATATCCAACTCAAAACTCTACTGGTTCTGAGGACTATTTTGGTGGTGCTTGGGCTTTCCATAATCGAGATGCCAATGGCCGACCAAAGGCCAAGTGCTACCAAACTCCATTTATGGGCTATCCATACCAAACTAATAGAGATAGCACTCGTGATTTCTTCCAAACAGGACAAGCTAACCCTGTACATGGCTTTGGTGATGATGGCTTACCATCTCATGGCTTATATCGTTTCCATATTCCAGATCCAATTGCTTTTAGCTCTGACTTAAAGGTCACCTTACAACAGATTGGTAATGACGACATTAGGCTGTACGAGCGTCAAGACGATGTAGCAACAGTAGCTTACTACTATCAAGCCCCAGGCCTAAACAGCCCATACACTCTACCTGATAGAGCTTACCGTCAACCACGTTAGCCCAATGCCCAATGTGTAAGGTCAGTACTAACAAAAAAAGTTTTTTATCCTCACACCGTCCTGCTCATGCTGCTAGAGGCCTAGGCAAAATCTAGAGGTAGCAGCCCAAGCAAAAGCTAGAGGCTGCAACCCAAGCATAGGCAAAGCCATAAGTAGAAGCATAGGCAAAGCTATTTGCATGAGTAAGGGGCATGGCAAGAGCAAGTAAAGCTCAATGACCATTAAGACAGGTGAGAGCTTAAAAAAACAATACAACAATACACAACATATATGCTACCAAGATAGCCTTATATTGATAGGGCTATCTTTTTTGCTTTTGGTAGAACCATTTTAAACCAAGCATTGGGCATCCTTTATTGATGTTGTTGCTATACTCATAAAAGCAAGCAAGCAAGTAAACATACAAACCATCACTAAGAGTATGCAAGAAACGAAGTATTGAGGTAGCAATACAGCTTAATAGGGTGAAAATTTACTGGTCGTGGAAAATATAGAAAACGACATAAAGTAGAATAATCATTGCCCAATAATTAAACTACAGGGATAGCAATAAGAAGTACCATCAGATTTAAGAGCTTTGATAAAAAAGGGGATTACTATGGGTTCGGGCATGAATTTAAGCAAACTTGCAAAATTATGTAATGTATCGCCTTCTACAGTGTCAGCTATTTTCAATCGGCATCACAAGAAAATGCGTATTAGCGAAGATACCTTTAATAGGGTGATTGCTATTGCCAAAAAGTATGAATCCGATCCTTTGGTGGCAAGATTATTGGCTCGTGCCCAGTGCTCTAATATTGTTGGAGTGATTGTTCCTGACCTCCTAAATTACAGCTTCTCCTTATACTTAAATGAGCTTGAGGCTATTTTTACCAGTAATAATATCCAACTTATCATTGCTTGTTCTCATTATGATGAGAAACAAGAAATTAGCGTAGTTACAGGCTTACTTGAGAAAAAGGTGGATGCCTTATTAGTTTTTACTTCCCATAAAACTAGTGCTTTTTACGACAAAATTGCGGCCAATATCCCTGTAGTTCTTATTGATCGTTGCTTTGAAGATAGTGCTTTGCCTTATGTAATTACTGAGGCTAAACAAAGTAGTTATCAGTTTTTAGTAGAGCATGTACCCGCTGCTAGTAGTTGCTTCTTTGTAGGAGCAGATTTATGGTTGTCCTCCATTAATGATCGCTTCTTAGGTTTTAGTTCTTGGGCACAAGAACATGGCTTTGACCCCATGGCCTATAGTTTTCATGATGATTATGAGAGTATGGTGGGGGCAAAACTAGTCTCTCAAATCCTAGAGCGCTATCCTCAGCAAGAGCATTACTATTTGTTTTGCTCCTCTTATATTGTGTTTTTAGGAGTCTTAAGCTTTATTAAGCAGCATAAGCTCTCATTAGATAAGTTCACCTTATTAGTTTTTGACTCACTAAATTCTTTGGCTCTCATTGATGCTCAGGTGCATTACTTAGAGCCTAATTACCAAGAAATTGCCCATGCTTGTTTTCATTTGGTAGACAAGCTCTTAGATGGTGAGACCCTGGAAAACACCCATATAGTTATACCAGCCGTAGTAGGCGAAAAGTAATACCAAAGCCCCTAATGCTAATGCTAATGCTCAGGCACTCCACACAGCTCCGCACTATGATTACACCTCTTACCTTCAACAACCCAGGGGTGCCTTAACATTGTTCAGTTGTGGTGCGGGCGGGCTTTAACAGTAGCTTGCTTTAACAGTGGTGCGCTACAACACAGCTAGCCTAAGTTTGGGCATCCCATGGCCATAGACCGCTACAACTGCCAGTCCAATGGTCGTGGTGTGCAACAGCCATAGTGTGTAATGGCCATATTGTGCCATGGGCATGCTGTGCTACAACAGCTGTAGAGCAACAGCTCTGGTGGACAAGGGCTCAGGCATGCTTCAACAGCGTTGAATACTGGCGGTGATACTACATAGTTCTAGTTTTCAATGGCCATAATATGCTACAGCCCATGTTTACTATAGTTTAGCTAAACTAAAGCCCTGATGTACTCTTAGTTAGATAGGCTTAACTGCTATTGGGCACTCATAGAGCTTTAATTTGGCTTAGTAGGTAGTGGCATTCGGACAACAAACAAGGTAGGTGAAGCGATAGGTAATGGGATATAGTCTTATTCCTAACCATAGCATACCTGAGCAAGGGGCATGATAACTAAAGGGCATGAGAGCGTAATGGCGTGCCAGTGCCAGTGAGTAGTGCACCAAGCCTAAATTTAGTGTCCTTATTAAAAGCTTTTGCCATGAGGTCATGAGCCTTTAACTTGATTGCAACTTATGACCTGCCCCTCTTATAAGTTATAGTGCTGGCCACATAAAAATAGCTCCCTTCAAGCATTTAGCATCAATCATTCAAGCATTTAGCCTTAAGCAATTAATTAGGCTTGAGCAAAACAAGCCTATCCAAGCCAAGTCAGGCTTAGTCAAGCTTAGCTTAGTGAAGCTTATAGACAAGCTGGTGCTTTAAAGAAGCGACAGGTTTGTAAGTGTAGAGGAATAGACAAGTTTTTGAGAGCTTTACCCATATCGCTTTAGGGTAATTTTGATTAAGCTATACAAAAAAACATTTGATAGTAAGTTAGTTAAGGTCTAAGGCAGCTGCATGGGCGGGCGATTCAAGCTTCATCCTAGTGGCTGCAAGTTAAGTAGCTAAATTAAAGTTTGTTTTGGTAGTTTTTCTATGAATAAGATAATTGCTGATCTCTCTTTTGATCAAGAGCGTGCCTTATATGGTATGAGCGATATAAAGGTTCTTAACTGTCATTTTGGCGGAGAAGCTGATGGTGAGTCAGCCCTAAAAGAGTGCCATGATTTTGAGGTACAGGACTGTACTTTTGCTATGCGCTATGTATTGTGGCATGCCCAAAATTTTGTGTTGCGTAATTGCAAATTAGATGAAGCAACAAGAGCTCCACTATGGTACGACTCTCATGGCTTGATAGATAATTGTAAGCTGCATAGCGTGAAAAATATTAGAGAGTGCCAAGATATTACTTTTGTTGATTGTGATATCGACAGTGAAGAGTTTGGCTGGAAAAGCGCAGACTTAAGCTTTAATAATTGTCAGATTAACTCTGTCTATGGCTTTTTAGACTCTAAGCGTCTCACCATTAACGATGCCAAGCTTACTGGTAAGTATGCTTTGCAATATGTAGAGGACTCTACTATTAGCAATAGCCATATTGAGACCAAAGATTGTCTATGGCATGCCAAAAACGTCACCGTTAGCAATAGCACCTTAGTTAGTGAGTATTTAGCTTGGTACTCAGACAACTTAACCCTGATTAATTGCCACATTGTTAGCTCTCAGCCTTTATGCTATTGCAAGGGCCTCAAGCTCATTAACTGCACTTTTGAAATAGGTGATCGTTCCTTTGAGTACTCAGACATTAATGCCACCATTAAAGGTCATATCACCTCTATCAAAAATCCTCTTTCAGGCCGCATTATTGTTGATAGCGTAGGTCAAATCATTACTGAGCAAGACCTAAAGAATTGCCACTGCCAAATTATTGTTAACAACGACAACAACCAGTAAAGCTAAGCTTCGAGCCCCTAGATTAGATGAGACTAGGGCTATAAAGCAACTTACAAAGGAGCATTGCTCCTTTGTAGGTTAGCAGCACTATGCTATCACTGCCAGTATGCACTTCGGGCTATTCATACCCCAAAACCATCACACAAAGTCCCAGCCCCAATCTCAATACTCACCACAAACACGGCTATCACCTCAGGTGATGGCACTATAGCTTACGACCTTAATCATCACCTAAATTAGTTGTCATCAGCCTTTAATTAAGCAGTAGTAATAGGTGGTGAGGTATGAGTGTAATGTGGTTTTTTTGCCCTTATCATACAAGTTAGAAAACAAGTAAGAAATGCTCCAATTGCCTAGAAGAGTAAGGCGTAGGTAAGCTAAGTAATTAATAGACTAATACAAAAATTTTTGTTTTTAGTTAAAAATGGCTTGCATTTTTGCATAGATATGAATATTATACCCTCAGGCAAGATGATAAGGTTTCTCAAAAACTAGCATCATCTAAAATTGCGATATAATTTTAGCCATCTCTTTTCTATGCAGCCTGTATTACCAGGTCTACCCAAAAGATTGAGTAGTTCAGCTTAATCTTTTTTTGTTGTAGTGCGTCTGTGCATACTAGGATATTTTGCTTTGGCACTTTAAAGCACTTTATACCTATTCTTTGAAGTTTAAGGATGCATCTTTGCTTCCAACAAACACTATCTCACTAAAAAAGAATTTTATTTTTTTATTTAAAGACAACTTTCATTAGCTGTGCCTCATTGCGATGCCACTGTAATGATTGGGGATACTTTCAAACAAACATAATTAAGCCTTAACGCTAATAGATCTTTAGTGTCTGTTAGCTCTATTACCGATTTCGGTTTTGACACAACCGCTACCTACTGAATTAGCCTTTCTTATTAAGGGTAATCGATACGACTGTCCAAAAAATCAGTAGCGATATTGTTTTTTAATCGTTGCTTAGCTAGGCCTGATTGTGCCTATATTATTTTAGATATCAGGAGAATTATCATGTCTTCTTTTGTAGATGCTGTCAAAGTCTGTGTTGTGCAAAAACCATTTAACTGGAAGGATAGAGCTACCCGTTCCGAATTCTGGTGGTGCATGCTGTTCGTTTTTATAGCTAATATCGTGATTGGAATTTTAGGATTAATTCCAGTTTTAGGCGCTATTGTTGGCCTAGTAGGTGGTGCTGCTTTAAGTTGGCTTAATACCATCGTGGCTATTCGTCGTCTTCATGATCTTAACAAGCGTGGCTTTTGGCTTGCTGGTGTATACGTACCTCTGTTTATCGGAGCTGTTTTATATTTGGTAGGACTGGAAGAGCGTGAGGAAGGCTTAATTTATGCTGGCTCAACTTTATGCTTAATTGGTATTGGCTTCTACATCTACTTATTTGTACTCTTTTGTCTAAGAGGCACTGTAGGCCCAAATCGTTTTGGTCCAGATCCATTAAATGGTGTTCCAGGTGCTTTCCCTCAGGCTGCTCAAAACTTTGCCCCTAACATGCAGCAGCAACAGCCTGCCCAATTCTTTGGTCAAAACCAAGGTTTCAACCCTAACCAGCAGGGTTTCAATCCAAATCAACAAGGTTTTGCTCCAAACCAGCAGGGCTTCTATCAAAACCAACAAGGTTTCAACCCTAACCAGCAGGGCTTTAACCCAAATCAGCAAGGTTTCAATCCTAACCAACAGGGCTTTAACCCAAACCAGCAAGGTTTCAACCCTAACCAACAGGGCTTTAACCCAAACCAGCAAGGTTTCAACCCTAACCAGCAGGGCTTCTATCAAAACCAACAGGGTTTTAACCCAAATCAGCAAGGTTTCAATCCTAACCAGCAGGGCTTCAACCCAAATCAACAAGGTTTTGCTCCAAACCAGCAGGGCT
>OGPO01001989.1_pt1 | contig 11611 bp, 11 predicted proteins | sample 1553041 | NCBI WGS metagenome assembly OGPO01 (sample SAMEA2580281, study PRJEB22360) | human gut metagenome | biome: human gut; feature: human-associated habitat; material: faeces | place: Denmark | collected 2008/2010 | reverse complement strand
CTTGTGTCCATCCCTTTTCTTCTCTGGCTCGTTTGAGAGCCGCCCCGAGGCCGTGGAAGTCAAACCTTCTTTCATCTTGGTTCATTTTCATATCACCCTATATCATTCTACATTTCGGGTTGGATTATGAGAATGTAATGAAATTTTACATTAAGTAGTATTTTATTTCGTATCCGTGTAGGCTCTAACTTGTATTATTCGAGGCAGAGAACTATAATATATAGGGTTGAGCAAAACTCCGATTTGCTCATAAGGCTATACATTAAATAGTACTATCCAGCTCATTTGAGCTCTATATATTGTGACTCAACTTTGCAAAACGCGCGTTTTGCTCAACCCTAATAATATATCCTGTGGAGGTGCGAAATGGACTATATGACATTGAAAGAGGCTGCCGAAAAGTGGGGCGTGACCCCTCGACGGATAAACTATTATTGCGCCGGTGGCCGTATTCCCGGCGCTGTGAAGATGGCTACAATCTGGTTGATCCCGAAAGACGCGGAGAAACCTGTGGATATGAGGACAAAACAAGGAAAGGAATTAAAACATGAATAGAATATTGCTATTGGAGGATGATGTCAGTCTAATAGATGGCTTGGTCTACTCTTTGAAAAAGAATGAATTTGATGTTGAAGTTGCCCGTACAGTATGTGAAGCAAAACAATACTTATCCGAACTCGACCGATACGATTTATTGATTTTGGATGTTACTCTGCCAGATGGAACAGGATTTGACGTATGCGAAAGAGTAAGAAAAGAAAATCAGCAGATACCGATTATATTCCTGACTGCATCGGATGAAGAAGTCAGCATAATTCGTGGATTAGATAGCGGTGGGGACGATTATATCACCAAGCCTTTCAAACTGGGGGAATTGTGTTCCCGCATCCGGGCGCTGTTGCGTCGGGCCGGAGTTTCCAAAAGCGAAAAAAACACTTCTATGGAATGTGGCGACATTACCATTGATCTGTTGGGTAGCCGTGCAACCTTAAAGGGAAAGGCATTGGATTTGACAAGCGCCGAATATCGTTTGCTTTGTCTGCTGGTAAGAAACGCAAATCGCGTTGTGACAAGGGACATCATTCTAAATGAGCTGTGGGATGATACAGGAAATTTTGTTGATGATAATACCCTGTCCGTCTATGTACGGCGGCTTCGTGAAAAAGTGGAAACCAATCCGTCCCATCCAGAACACCTTATAACCATTCGTGGGTTCGGCTACCAATGGAAAGAGGTGTCTATATGAGTTTGTACCAAGATAGACAGATTAAAGGGTTCCTGCTATTTTTGACTTTGTTTGCTCTGCTGTTTGTAGGTACAGCAACCGTTTTGACTATTTATCAGGTGAACGATGCGGAAGTCCTATGGCTCAAACATGATGAAGCGGTTTCATCCTCACTTTTGGAACAGGGTGTTCCGAAAGAAGTGGTTGCAGTTGCCTTTACGAACACAGACATCAGTGACGATGGTAGGTCATTATTAGCGACTGCGGGTTTGGGAAAACAGTCAGAAAGCAGTATGCGGCCTTATTTCAATCAATTTCAGCGTTCCGCTTTCTGCACCATGCTATGCACTGTGCTATTTTTTCTCTTTGTGCTTGCCATAGGAATATTTATTTTTTTCTGGAAAAGGAAGCGATTGTATCAACAGGCCGACAAAATATTGCTAAATTACATCAACGGGGATTACTCTTGTCATTTACCGCAGAATTATGAGGGGGCTATCTACCAAGTGTTTTCTTCGATAGAACAGCTTGCAACTATGCTCCAATCCAAAAATGAAACAGAACGTAAAGCAAAAGAGTTTTTGAAAGACACCATATCCGATATATCTCACCAGCTCAAAACGCCTCTGGCAGCCCTCACTATGTATCAGGAGATCATTGAAAGTGAGCCAGAAAATGCAGAAACGGTCAAACAGTTTGCGGCGAAGATGGGTATTTCTCTAAAGCGTATGGAGCAGTTAATCTTATCCATGTTGAAGATAACCCGACTGGATACGGGAAACATCATTTTTGAGAAAAAAAGTTGCCGTGTGTCCGAGCTGATAGCTCATTCAGTCAATGACCTAACCACAAGGGCTAAAAGCGAAAGCAAGCAGATTCAGATAGATGGCGATGGTGAACAGCAGCTTATTTGTGACATGGAATGGACAGGTGAAGCGATTGGAAACATTGTAAAAAATGCACTGGATCACACGCAAGCTGGCGGTATTGTCCGTATTACATGGGAGCGCACTCCTGCTATGTTTCGGATTTTTATTTCTGATAATGGTAACGGCATAGTCCCGGAAGATATTTACCATATCTTTAAACGCTTTTATCGCAGCAAACATTCCCTTGATACACAAGGAATCGGGCTGGGGCTTCCCCTTGCCAAGTCCATTATTGAGGGTCAAAACGGTGTTATCTCCGTGCAAAGTGAAGTCGGAAAAGGTACGCTGTTTACACTATCTTTCCTTACGGATCTGTAAGGTCAAATTCACCTGCTTGTAAGCTGTTTTTGCTATCCTTTTGAGAAAGGAGGTACTGATGACTATGGAAATATTGAAAGTACAAGATTTATGTAAAACTTATGGCAAGGGTGAGGCGAAAGTCGAAGCGTTGAAGAAGGTTTCCTTCTCCCTGGATAAAGGCGAATTTGCTGCCGTTGTGGGTGAATCCGGTTCTGGCAAAAGCACATTACTGAACTGTATTGGAGCTTTGGATACCCCTACTTCCGGCCACATTTGGATTGATGAACAAGACCTGTTTTCCATGAAAGAGGAACAGCGCACGATTTTCCGCCGTCGTAATATCGGCTTTATCTTCCAATCCTTTCAGTTGGTTTCCGAGCTGAATGTGGAGCAGAATATCATGTTTCCGCTTCTTTTGGACTATCGCAAACCAGACCCGGCAGCAGTAGAAGAAATTTTGGAACTCTTGGGACTTACCGAGCGTCGACATCACCTGCCGAGCCAACTATCCGGCGGACAGCAGCAGCGTGTTGCCATTGGCCGGGCGTTAATCACAAAGCCCAAACTGATTCTGGCAGATGAACCTACTGGCAATCTGGACAGCAAGAATAGTCAGGATGTTATCGCCCTGCTTACGCAGGCGTCCCGTCGCTATCAGCAAACAATCCTGATGATTACCCACAATAAGGATTTGACTGCATCCGTTGATCGGGTGTTCCGGGTATCAGATGGCGTTTTGACGGATTTGGGAGGAAAAACAAATGAAGCATTATCTTGACCTTGTTCCCATATCCGCAAAAATCCACAAGAAGCAAAGCAGAATGTCTATTTTCTGCATTGTGCTGGCGGTATTTCTGGTTACAACTATTTTTGGAATGGCAGATATGTTCATCCGCAGCCAGATTTTGCAGGCACAGCAGGAGTCTGGGAATTGGCATATTGCCATTAAGAATATCAGCAATGAAGAAGCAGCAATTATTGCTTCACGCCCTGATATTGAAGTATTTTCACCGTATGGCGTACTCAATTATCGTGGAGATTTAGGCTACACTTTGGGTGGAAAAGATGTAGCGATATGCGGTTGTGATGAAAGCTATATAACTGAAATCTGGACTGACCAACTTGAAGAAGGTGTTTTTCCACAGACAAGTAATGAAGCGTTGGTGACTGAAAATGCAAAGCAGATAATGGGTGTTGCGATTGGTGATCCCATTGCCGTAGAAACTCCTGATGGCGATAAACTGAATTTTACCATATCAGGATTTATGAATAATACTGCCTCGATCATGAGTGGCGACTCCTACGGCATCATTTTGAACACAGAGGATTACTGCGCGATTTATCCGAATGTATCAGACGGGGAGCCGAATGATTACGGCATTATGTTTTTTACTCAATTTGCAAACACAAGAAATATACAAGGGAAAATTGCAGATTTGAAAGAACAATGCAATTTATCGAATGAACAAATATCTTCCAACAACAATCTGCTTGGATTGCTTGGACAAAGCCGCGTTCCCTTTTTGTTACAGGTTTACTTGGCTGCGGCTGTATTGTTTGCACTGGTAATGTTAGCTGGTATTATGATGATTGCAAGCAGCCTGAACAGCAATGTAGCCCAGCGTACCGAATTTTTCGGCCTTATGCGCTGTATCGGTGCAACACCAAAACAGGTTATGCGCTTAGTACGGAAAGAGGCGCTTAGTTGGTGCCGTTTGGCAATCCCTGTGGGTATTTCCATCGGTATAGTTGTCATTTGGGTCTTATGTGCGATTTTGCGTTTCCTAAGTCCGGAATTTTTCAAAGCGATGCCTACATTCGGATTTAGCGTACCAAGTATTCTTGCAGGAATCGTTGTGGGCTTGGTAACGGTTTTGTTCGCTGCCTATTCTCCGGCAAAGAAAGCAGCAAAAGTATCTCCGTTGGCAGCGGTTTCCGGTAATGCAAACGACTTGGAGCCTGCAAGAAATGCTGCTAATACACAACTGCTTAAGATTGATACAGCACTTGGAATTTATCATGCAAAAGCAAATCGGAAAAATCTGTTTTTGATGACAAGCTCATTTGCTCTCAGTATTATCCTTTTCCTTTCATTCTCTGTAACAGTTGAGTTCATGCAGCATACCTTAACACCGCTCCAACCTTGGACAGCAGATTTATCTATCATAAGCCCTGATAACGCCTGTGCTATTGACAAAGCATTACTTGATGATCTAAAGGAAAATCCTGTTGTGGATTTAGCGTATGGAAGAAAATTTGCATACGAGGTTCCGTCTGTCACAAACGGTATTGAAAAAAAGATGGATTTAATCTCTTATGAGCAGTATCAATTTGATTGGGCAAAGGACTATTTATTAGAGGGTTCTCTGGAATCTGTGCAAACTGATTTAGGGACGGGCTTAATTGTTTATAATTCGCAGAACACAATACAAATAGGCGATACTGTATCGTTGAATACAAACGGACAAAGTAAAGAAATCCAAATCGTGGGAATGTTGTCCGACTGTCCGTTTTACAGTGCCGCCGGTGTTGGAACAATTATTTGTTCAGAGGATACATTTGAACAAATTACTGGCGAGTCGAAATATACGGTTATTGATGTGCAGTTAGTGAAAGGCACAACAGACGAAGATGTTTATGTGATCCGCCAAATGGTAGATTCCTCATTTACTTTCGCTGATGAACGCATGGGTAACAGCAGTACCATGGGAACTTACTATTGTTTTTGGCTGTTCATCTATGGATTCCTCGTCCTAATTGCAATGATTACAATTTTTAACATAATCAATAGTATTTCCATGAGTGTGTCTGCACGGTTGAAACAGTATGGCGCTTTCCGTGCCATCGGCGTTAGCATGGGACAGCTAAGTAAAATGATTGTTGCAGAAGCCTTCACCTATACCATAATCGGCGGTGTAGTTGGTACGGTGTTGGGACTGTTTTGTAACAAGCTATTGTTTGGAATGTTGATAAGTTATAGATGGGGGGATGCTTGGACTCCTCCATTACCAGAGGTAGCTGTTATTCTGTTGATTGTCATAAGCTCTGTAATTCTGGCTGTGCATGGGCCAATCAAGAGAATACGCAATATGTCCATTGTTGATACAATCAGCGCACAGTAATTCTACTTTTGAAGCGGGTGGCTTTAGAAGCCGCCCACTTTTGTCTTACAAATTCGTAAGTTGAAATTCACCTGTTTGTAAGCTGATTTTTTTATAATTAAGTTGATGAAAGAGAGGAAAAAATGAAAAAAATCCTTTCCACCAGAGTATTGGTGAAGATTTGTGTATTAACAACTATACTGCTGGTTTTGATAATCTATACTATATGGGGCAATTCAGCATTGATGGTAAGTATGGTTAATATCTCCAGCGATCGCATAGCATCTGCCTTTTCTAATTTTCGGATTGCACAAGTGTCCGACTTGCATAATGCTGAATTTGGAGAAAGCAATACAGAATTGATAGAATTGCTGTCTGAACACGAACCGGATATTATTGTGATAACTGGAGATTTAATCGATGCTGGACATACAGACATTGAGATTGCGTTTGATTTTGTAAAACAAGCTGTTCAAATAGCCCCTGTCTACTTTGTAACTGGAAACCACGAAGCTAACTTCTCACATTATGATCAATTCAAAACAGGGCTTGAAGCGTCTGGCGTAACTGTCCTTGAAGATGAAGCAATACAGTTAGTGCATAACAACGAAATGATTACCCTTATCGGGCTTTCTGATTCTGACTTTACGATTAAGGGCGATATGTTTAATGAAGCGCCAGCCATGGTCAACACAAAATTGAATAGCCTTATTGATGACGAAAACAGTTACACTATACTGCTATCACATCGGCCAGAGTTATTTGAAACCTATGTATGCTGTGGTGTTGATTTGGTTTTATGTGGTCATGCACACGGAGGGCAGTTTCGATTACCTTTTATTGGGGGGCTCGTTGCCCCCAATCAAGGGCTGTTTCCTAAATATGATTCCGGCCTTTATACAGACGGAAAGACAAATATGGTTGTTAGCCGTGGCCTTGGAAATAGTATTATTCCATTCCGATTTAATAATCGTCCAGAGGTCATATTAGTAGAAATTAACGTCAATAACGATACTCTAACCGAATATTGAAATTATCTGCCGGACGACGGTAAAGAAAAAAAGCCGTCGTAAAGCAGACACATTTCCATGCGCCTATGAAGCGGCGGCTTTGATTTTCAGAGCCGCCGTTTCTTTTCGTCTACCTTAAACCAACGACGACCTAATACCGTGTAAATCCACGGCGGCATATAAGGAGGATTGCCGCCGTGTCTATTTTTGTCTTTTTTCACAGTACCCATGATCTGCACCAGCTAAAAAAAGCGTAGCTCCCCCTCCGGGTTATTCCGGCTATGTATGCGAAATTTGTTGGAACCTTAACTATCATGTCATTTCATGCGTCCGTGTGGCTTCATGCCGCCCGGGCGCTTTTGTGTTCTTATGGGGCTGCTTCGGGTCATGTTGGCCCGAAGTCATTCCCCGGTGCCGCTCCCCGCCGCCTTCGTTTCGGTCACTCGTCAACCAACAACCGAAACGGAGGTCAATATGGCTATTATCAATTTGCGGGACTATTACCCATTCTATACATCGGATTGCTTCATGGAAGTATCGGAAGAAGTTGCAGAAATGTTCAAAGAGTTTGATCGTAAAGAGGCTGCTTATCGGCTGCGTACATACCGCCACAAAGCCTACTATTCCCTTGATCGGGATGACGGGCTGGAGCATGAAGCTGTCTTTGTTGCCTTATCTCCCCATGAACTGTATGAGCGGAAAGTGACGATGCAGGAGCTTCACGCAGCGATTTCCAGTCTGCCGGACAAACAGGCAAAACGGATTTATGCTCATTTCATTCTCGGCATGACCAAACAGGACATTGCCCGGGCAGAGGGCGTCCATGAAAAAGTGGTTCGTGTCGCAATCGAGCGAGGTCTGCGGCGCTTAGAAAAAATTTTGAAAAATTCTTTGTAAGGCGTACCGATTTAGACCGGAAAATGAAATGGCTTATGAGAGGCAAAACACTTCGGGTCACAGTGACCCGAGGTTCAGACAAGCCTCATGCAGATTGAAAATTGAATAAAAAGACACCCGGATACGAAGGGGAACGCGCTGTGTGACAGACCCGCCATGACCTCGGATTTCAGAGAATACAGTCTTTGTAAAACTGAGCGAGCGAACAGGTCCATGCCATAGGTGGGGCAAGGCTGGCTCCACCGGAACAGGCGCAGAACCCGGATACTTGCGTTTAGTCACAGTCCGAGCGTTGAAGCGGCCTTGCAAGCCGTGAGCCGTCGCAGGCAATGAGAACGCCTTGCCATCAGAATGGGGAGAGTTGAAATACTATGGGGCATGAAGCCTATGTCCGTCCGATGTGTCTGAAATGAAGTGAAAACCTATGGGGAGTCCCCGGCAATGCTGTCTGATGATAGGCCAACCGATCCGGCGTGGCTCCCCATCTTTTCAAAAAAGGAGCATTTTATGGGAAATGCGTTTGGAATGATCCCCGGCTTGGAAACGGACGAATGGAGCAATGACGCCTGCCGCGGCTATGTCATTATGGCAATGGAGGACTGCGGATTTTCAAAGAAGGATATACGGCGTGTTGTGGGGCAGCTTTATGAAGTATTTGACCTCAACAGCGTGGAGGACGCCAAAGAAAAGTACCATTCCAGTCCTTACTGACCTCGGGCCATATCGCCCCGAAGTGGAGAAAGCTCAAAGGGCGGCACCTGCTGGGTGCCGTCTTTTGACATTTCCCCACAGGACAAGCGGGAAAGGCAGGCATATACACGCACTTTCGCAAAGGAGGTTTTCAATGACGCAAGCTGTCACTTATGAACGAGAAACAAAGTCTGTCGCATTTCAAGGGAAGATCATTGTGCTGGAAAGCCTCACGCCGGTACTTCCCCCGAAGGAGAAAGCACAGCGCAAAAAAGAAATTGAGCGTTGTCTTTACGAGGTGTTCAGCAAATATGGAGACAGATTTCCCTAATCATTCGCAACATTGTTGTCCGGGGCTGCTGATGGTATAATATAGTTGTAAGGTTGGTAGCTCCATTCCAACAAGGAAAGGAGCCCAATATGGAATTTATCAGAGAAGATTGTATTTACGCAAGACAGTCAGTAGACCGCAAGGACAGTATCAGCATTGAAAGTCAGATTGACTTTTGCAAGTATGAATTGAAAGGTGGGAGCTGCCGGGTATTCAAGGACAAAGGCTATTCCGGTAAGAATACGGACAGGCCGGAGTTTCAAAAGCTGCTGGGCGAGATCCGCAAGGGAAAGGTCCGGCGGGTCATCGTGTACAAACTGGACCGTATAAGCCGCTCTATTCTGGACTTTGCAACGATGATGGAGCTGTTTCAAGAGTATGATGTGGAGTTTGTATCATCCACAGAAAAGTTTGATACTTCGACCCCGATGGGCCGGGCCATGCTGAATATCTGCATTGTATTCGCCCAGCTTGAACGTGAGACAATTCAGAAGCGTGTCACAGACGCCTACTATTCCCGGTGCCTGAAAGGTTTCCACATGAGCGGACAGGCACCATACGGTTATCAGTTAGAGCCTACTGTGGTAGAGGGTATCCGCACAAAGAAAATGGTTGCCGACCCCGTAGCCGCCGACCATGTTCGGCTGATGTTTGAAATGTACGCTGAACCGGAAACCTCCTTCGGAGATATTACCCGATACTTCGAGGAACATGACATTAAAATTTATGGCAAATCCATGTTCCGTACATTTCTTTCCCAGCTTTTAAGAAACCCCGTTTACGCACAGGCCGATTTGGAGCTGTACGAATTTTTCAAGAGCCAGGGCGCAGCGATTGTCAATGACGCTTCCGACTTTGCCGGAACAAACGGCTGCTATCTCTATCAGGGGCGGGATGTGAAGGAGGACAAGGACAGGTGCTTAAAAGACCAGATACTTGTTATCGCTCCCCACGAAGCACTCATTTCCTCTGACACATGGCTTAAATGCCGGAAAAAACTTATGGCAAATACCACCTTCCAGCAGGGACGGAAACCGAAAAATACTTGGCTGGCCGGAAAAATCAAATGCGGGCATTGTGGGTATGCTCTGAAAGCCACCCATGTACCAAACAGCACCGGATATTTCCGCTGTACCAAACGGACGGAAAATAAAGGCTGTCCGGGCTGCGGGAAAATCCGCAAAGAAGAATTTGAGCAATTCATTTTCTCGGCCATGCAGGAGAAGTTCAAAGACTTTCAGATACTCCACGGCAGGGAGGAAAAAGTCAATCCGAAGCTGACCGCCTATCAAGTGGAGCTGGCACAGGTGGAGGCAGAAATTGAAAAGCTGCTGGATACGCTGACCGGAGCCAATGCGACCTTGCTTGCCTACGCCAACAAAAAAATTGAAGAACTGGACACCCGACGCCAGACCATTTCAAAGGCAATCGCCGAATTGAGCGTTGAAACCATATCTCCCCAGCAGATAAAGAAGTTATCCTATTATCTCGACAACTGGGACAGCATAGATTTTGACGACAAAAGAAAAGCCGCCGATGGTTTGATCTCTACGATCAAGGCCACCAGCGACCGTGTTCAGATAGAGTGGAAAATCTGACATTTCCGCTCTATCGCCCCTCATTTCTATTTTATCTCGTTTGTACCCCTTGTACACCGATGTTTCTTCATCTTTTAGAACAAATCTCGAAAAGCGTTTGACCGATGCCAATATCAGGGCTTCAACATTATCGGCACTGATTGAATGGGCAGTACAGCCATTCACCCGACTTGCATATCCACCACAACGATAAGAATATTGAGTAGACCCATCCTTTTTACTGTAGTGTGTTTGCAAGGTCAATCTTCTGCCACAGTCGGCACAATACAGATACCCGCTTAAACGGTTGGTGTGCGTTCCCCAAGCAGAAGCACGATTCACTCGGCATCTGCGTTTCTGAACACTATCCCAAAGTTCTTGCGATATAATCGGTTCATGCGTGTTCTGGAAAACGTACTGTTCATCTTCATCTGTTTCTTTTCTCTTGTGAAGTTTGAAATTTGTGCTTACAGATTTTCGTAAAACAGTGTGTCCCAGATATTCCTGCCGACCTAAAATTGTTCTTACGGAGGAGGTGCCCCACAGGTACGGATTGGAGAACTTTGTCCCATTGTACTGCTCCGGGTGATATTTCTTTGCGTATGCAGCAGGAATCAGGACTTTTTCCTCTGTCAACAGTTCTGCGATTGTCCGTGGGCTTTTTCCTTCGTTCGCAAGAAGAAAAATGCGCTTTACGGCTTCGGATGCCACCGGATCAACAACAAGTGTCTGCTTGTCGTTCGGCAAACGGTTATATCCATACGGAATAGAGCCGCTGCAACGTTTTCCATCTTTCATCCGGGCATCGAACACAGCCTTGATTTTATTGCTCGTGTCTTTGGCATACCATTCGTTCATAATATTCAAAAACGGAGCAAAATCATTGTCTGAAGCATTGTTGCTGTCGATGCTGTTGTTGATTGCAAGGAATCGGACGTTTTTCTGTGGGAACAGAACTTCCGTATAAAAACCGACTTGCAGATAATTTCGTCCTAAGCGGCTCATATCCTTCACAATAAGCGTTTCGACATTTCCTGCTTCTACCTCTTTTATTAGAGATTGAAAGCCGGGACGATTGAAATTCACACCTGAAAAACCATCATCTGTAAAATGGCGGATGTTCTTGAAGCCGTTCTTTTGGGCGTAATCTTCCAGATATTTCTTTTGGTTGGTGATGGAATTCGATTCACCAGCAAGATCATCATCTCTTGACAAACGCTCATAGAGTGCGGTGATTTTTGGTTCTTTAGGCATTTGTTCTACCTCCTTTCTTATGGAATCTTTCAATTTAGGACAATCAAGTTTATCGTCCTATTAAAGTATAGCCTTCCGGGGCAAGCTCAATGGCCGTGGTCGTCTCACCAAAGGTGGATGCCCAGCAGTCGAAGTGGGTCAGCTTTTTCTGCTGTAAGGTGCTGTACTGCAAATACCGCATGACCGTGTACAGTTCGGTCATGGAGTTGCTCACGGGCGTGCCCGTGGCGAACACCACGCCCCGCCCGCCAGTCACTTCATCCAGATAACGACACTTGCCGAACATATCGCTGGACT
>OGPO01001988.1_pt1 | contig 11613 bp, 10 predicted proteins | sample 1553041 | NCBI WGS metagenome assembly OGPO01 (sample SAMEA2580281, study PRJEB22360) | human gut metagenome | biome: human gut; feature: human-associated habitat; material: faeces | place: Denmark | collected 2008/2010 | reverse complement strand
CAGCATTCGGCGATTTTGAACTGGGGTTCTGCCGCCGGTTCCTTTTCCGGGGCGGTTTCGCCCGGGGCGGCCGTGTCGTCGCCGTCTTCCTCCTCCTTTTTGTTGATGAACAGCGTCCAGAATTTGAGGATTTTGCTTTTGGAGTTGACCTTCAGGACTTTTTCGAGGTTGTCGAGGTTGACGATCCCCGCCCCGATCTTGCTGTACAGTTCCTCCTTGTTGTTACTCTCGTAAATGGGTACTATTTTGCGCAGGACGCGGCCGCTGAGCTTGATATTGAGCGACTTCATCTTTTCGTCGAGCATGTGCATACCCCGCTCGATGTTGTTCTGCCGCTCGCGTTTGAGGAAGCTCTTGATCGACTGCTTGGCTTTGGCCGTAGTCACGATCTCCAGCCATTCGGGCTTAGGACGCGCATTGTCGGCCGTGATGATCTCGATCTGGTCGCCACTGTTGATCTGCGTGGTGATCGGTTCGAGCTTGTGGTTGATCTTGGCGCTGATGGCGCTGTTTCCGATCTTCGAGTGGATGTCGTATGCGAAATCGAGCGCCGTGGCGCCGAACGGCATTTTCCGGGCCTCTCCCTTGGGTGTAAACACCACTATTTCCGAGGTATACAGCGATAACTTGAAGTTGTCCAGGAAGTCTACTGCGTTCTCCGTGGGGCTGTTCAGCGCCGAGCGGATCTGTTTGAGCCACTTGTCGAATTCGTCCTCGTCCTGCGAGATGGTCGCATGCTTGTATTTCCAGTGCGCGGCGAATCCCCTTTCGGCGATGTCCTCCATGCGCTGGGTGCGGATCTGCACCTCGACCCATACGCCGTCGGGCCCCATCACGGTCGAATGCAGCGCCTCGTAGCCGTTGGCCTTGGGCATCGAGATCCAGTCGCGCAGCCGGTCGGGTTTCGGGGTGTAGATGTCCGTGATGGTGGAGTATACCTGCCAGCATTGGGTCTTTTCCGAGGGGAACGGCAGCGGCTTGAACACGATGCGGATGGCAAACAGGTCGTATATCTCCTCGAAGGGGATCTGTTTGCGCTGCATCTTGCTCCATATCGAGTAGACGCTCTTCACCCGCCCCGAGATTTCGTAGTTGATGTTGTCGCGGTTGAGCCCCGCGATGATCGGGGCGTTGAACTTGCTGATGAACTCCTGGCGCGACGCCTCGGTTTCATTGAGCTTCTGTGTGATCTCGGCGTATTGCTGCGGGAACCGGTACTTCATGCAGAGGTCTTCCAGTTCGCTTTTGATCGAATAAAGCCCCAGCCGGTATGCCAGCGGTGCGAAGAGGTAGATCGTTTCGCCCGTGATCTTGATCTGTTTGTTCATCGGCATCGCTCCCAGCGTGCGCATGTTGTGCAGGCGGTCGGCGATCTTGATGAGGATGACCCGCACGTCGTCCGAGAGGGTCAGCAACACCTTGCGGAAATATTCGGCCTGTTCCGAGGTTTCGGCGTTGAACACGCCCGACATCTTGGTCAGCCCGTCGACCATCGAGGCGATTTTCGGCCCGAAGATGCGTTCCATGTCTTCCACGGTGTATTCCGTGTCCTCCACGACGTCGTGCAGCAATGCCGCCACGACCGATTTCACGCCCAGTCCGATCTCCTCGATGACGATCTTGGCTACTGCAATAGGATGCAGAAGGTATGGCTCGCCGGAGCGGCGCCTTACCCCCTGATGTGCCTCCTTGGCCAGGAAAAATGCCCTTTTTATGAAATTCCAGTCCTCGTCGTTCTTACATATCTTGGTGCACGAGAGGAGCAGGTCGTCCCACTTTTCCTTGATTATAACTTCATCCTCGGCAGTATAATCCATACCTTATTGTTTAGGTGCCTTCATGGCCTCGCGTACCTTGGCCTCGATTTCGTTGCGGAGCCCGTCGTCGTTTTTCAGCAGCTCCTTCACGGCGTCGCGTCCCTGGCCGATCTTGCGGTCGCCGTACGAGAACCACGAGCCGGCTTTCTTGACCACGCCGTAGTCGACGCCCAGGTCGACGATCTCGCCGATCTTCGAGATACCCTCGCCGAACATGATGTCGAATTCCGCACGTTTGAACGGGGGCGCCACCTTGTTCTTCACGACCTTCACCTTGGTGCGTGTTCCCAACTGTTCCTCGCCGTCCTTGATGACCGACATGCGGCGGATGTCGATGCGCACGCTGGCGTAGAATTTCAGAGCATTGCCGCCCGTCGTGGTCTCGGGATTACCGTAGACGACACCGATTTTGTCGCGCAACTGGTTGATGAAGATGCAGACCGTCTTGGTCTTCGAGATGCTCGACGTCAGCTTGCGCAGCGCCTGCGACATCAGGCGGGCCTGGAGGCCCATCTTCGAGTCGCCCATCTCGCCTTCGATCTCGGCCTTGGGGGTCAGTGCCGCCACCGAGTCGATGACGATGATGTCGATCGCGCTCGACCGGATCAGCGAATCGGCGATTTCGAGCGCCTGCTCGCCGTTGTCGGGCTGCGATATGAGCAGGTTGTCGACGTCCACGCCCAGTTTCTGTGCGTAGAAGCTGTCGAAAGCGTGCTCGGCGTCGATGAACGCCGCGATGCCCCCTGCTTTCTGCGCCTCGGCGATGGCGTGGATCGCCAGGGTCGTCTTACCCGACGACTCGGGGCCGTAGATCTCCACGACGCGGCCTTTGGGATAGCCGCCCACACCCAACGCCATGTCGAGCGTGATCGAACCCGTCGGGATGACCGGTACGTCGTTCACCTCCTGCGAGTTCATGCGCATGATCGAGCCCTTGCCGAAGTCCTTTTCTATTTTTTCCATTACTGCGTTAAGCACTTTGAGCTTATCCGCATTTACCTGTACTTTTTCTGCCATTTTTGTGTAGTTCCTTGTTATTTGAATTTTTTATCGTCTTTGTTGCCGCATCCTGTCCAGGGCTTTCATCTGGTCGGTGCGCTTGTCGGCTTTCGTGCCGCGCGGCATCGGGAAGCTGATTATCCGGGCGTCCAGCAACCGATCCTGGAAAGGGCTCCAGTTGTTGACCGACGTGTTGCCTATTCCCCAGAGCCCGGTTCGCCTGTTCAGGTCGTGCGGGTATTTCTGCCGGGATCGGATCAGGGACTCCTCCTGTTGCGCAGCCCGTTCTTGCATGGCGCGGTGGAGTTTGCGGCGTGCGCGCAGGTAGGGGTTCACCTCCTCCTGCAGCCACTGGAGCCCGAACTCTTCCGGGGGAAGCATCTGCAGCGAGCTTGCGGCAGCATGCGCCTTGGCCGAAAACTCGGCCGGAAGTTCTGTCGCGGGCACGCCCGGGAGGCCTGTTGCGAATTGCGCCGGCTGTTTCCGCCCCGGCTCCGCCGCGGATTCCCGTGCGGGGCTTTGCGCAAGCTCATGCCCGAGTGCTGCCGGCCGCCCTTGTGCCGGAAGCTGCAAGGTGCCCAAGAGGCTGCCTGCCGCAAGTAGTATGCCCGCAAAGAATTTCATGCCTGTCGTCGGTTGGTGCCGTCCTATTTGTAAGCGTCCAGGATTTGCCGGTAGTGGTTTGCGGTGTCGACCTTGGTGAATACCTTTTCGATCCGCCCCTCGGCGTCGATGACGAACGTCGTGCGCAGTACGCCCATGTATTTGCGGCCGTACATCGACTTTTCGGCCCAGACCCCGTAAGCTTCGCAGACGCTGTGGTCGGTGTCGGCGAGCAGCGTGAAATTCAGGTCGTGCTTGGCACAGAAGTTCCGGTGCGATTTTTCGCTGTCGGGGCTTACGCCGATGATCCGGAATCCCATGCGGGCGAGTTCTGCCCTGCCGTCGCGCAGGCTCTTGGCTTCGAGCGTGCACCCCGAGGTGTTGTCCTTGGGGTAGAAATAGAGTATCGTGCGTTGTCCCTTCAGGTCGGCCAGCGTCAGCGCCGCACCGTCCTGGGTCGTGGACTTGAAATCCGGGGCCATATCCCCCGCCTGTAACTGTGTCATACGTTTCCGAAAAAAAGGTTCGTTTTCGCAAAAATAGTGCAGACCCTGCGCTGTGCCCCGTTTCCGGGGCAAGGCCCGGGCAGTGCCTATTTTGGGTAAAGATAGGAATTTTCCGCGGATTTTCACCCTTCCGGGCCTACTTTTTTGTTGCTCTGCCGCGTACGCCGCGCGCCGTTCAATCCCACATGTAGGTCACCTCGATCTGTTCGTTGAACTCTTCCTGCGTGGTGTTGAGTTTCTTGTGGCACGCCGGGCAGCGGATCGCCGTTTCGGTTTCGACATATTCGCCGCATCCCACGCACACCGGCAGTACGCCGTAGCCCGGTTGCATGTGGTGCTCGAACTGCGCTCCGCAGTGCCTGCACCTGATTTTGTAAGCTGTTCCCATAATCGTTTTCTTTTAGGTTCACGGTACAAAGGAACGGCTCTGTAGTGACAACTTGTGACACAGAATTAAAAAAACGCATGTTTCACCAAAAAACATGCGTTTTTTTGCCGGAATCCCCGGGGTCAGTGGGCGTGTTCGGCCTCCATGGCTTCCTGCTGGGTCTTGTGTACCGTGCCGTGGGGGTGCTCCGCCGGGGCGTAGATCGAATAGAGTTTCAGCGGCTTGTCGCCTTTGTTGACGATGTTGTGCCACTTCCCGGCCGGGACGAAGATCGCATAGTCGTCCTCCACGTCGCGTACGAAGTCGAGCTTGTCCTGGCTGTCGCCCATCAGCACCTGCGCCATACCCTCCTCGATGCGCAGGAACTGGTCGATGCCCATGTGCTGCTCCAACCCTACGTCCCCGCCTACGGGAATCGTCATCAGCGTGACTTGCAGGTTGTTGCCCGTCCATAGCACCGTTCTGAAGTCCTCGTTCCCGAGCGTGTAGCTTTCGATGTTCAGGACGGTCGGTTCCGCCCCGTAATCCTGCAGTACGACGGCCGCTGCTGTCGGCAGCGTCCCTGTCGTTTCGGGTGCCTGGCGGCAGCCGGGAACCGCCCCTAAAGCCACGCTGGCTGCAGGAACCTGCCGCTAATGCCATACAGAGCATTCCCAGCGTTGTGATCGTGTTTATTTTCATGATGTTCGATGTTTTGTGTGTAATACAAATATAACAAAAAAACTTATTGCAACTTGTTTGCCGCGATATAATCGCGGAGATAGGTGGTCAGTTCCGGCGAGTCGACGATGCGGATGTCGTCCAGCAGCCCGACGGCGAAGCGTCCTACCCCGGCGAACCCGGCTACCTGCGTGTCGAGCAGCCAGCGGCCCTTGCCCGCTGGCCGGACGTCGCGTTCGGCCAGCGGGTATTCCTCGCACAACAGGTTGTAAGCCAGCAGTCCCAGCTCCAGCTGCACCCGGTGGCGTGCGCCGCCGTGCATGCGGAAAACGTCGATGAAACCTTCGCGGTGCTCCGCTTCGTGCTTCCATGCCTCCCCGGTAAGCTCCACCGACCCGATGCGCGAGGTTTTGAATAGCTTGCATGCCCCGGCCTCCGGATCGTAGCACCACACCTGTACGTAGTTGGTCGTAAAGGCGAAGGGCTCCACGCGGCGATCGCGGACTTCCCCGCCGTGCGGCGACTGGTAGCTGTGCAGTACGGCCTGCTGTTGCCGGTCGATGGCCTCGATGAGCGTCCGGATGTTCGGGGCGTTCTTGCCGCGCACGACCGTGTCGGCCAGCGTCTTGTTGTCGTAAACCGAGTAGAGCTTGCGTTTGAGATTCTGTTTCAGCAGGTTCGTGTCGTCGATGTTTTCGATGGCGCTCTTGAGGATCACGGCCTCTTCTTCGGTGAAATGCACGAGCTGCGAGATGTCGCGGAAGTGCGGCGATTCCTTGTCGAGGCGGATGCAGTCGCCCGCCTTTTTGATGACGAAGCCCGCCTCGCGGAAGGTGTCTATGTAGCGGTAGATGGTGCGGCGCGACATCTGGAGCCGTTCGGCCAGCTGGTCGACGTTGTAGGTGGTGTTCGCCGTGAGCAGCTTCATCAGCCGCAGCAGGCGTTCGAGTTTGGGTTGGTCCATGTATTGCGTATTCAATGATTTCAAAGCTGTTCCTCCCGGGATTGCCGGTGCGTATGGTCTGCTCCGCAGGCGGCGCAGCGTCCCGTGTGGACGCAGAACGTGCCGCCGCACGACGGACAGCTCCATTTTGTCCGTTCGCGATCCAGGAATGCCGTCATTCCCTCTTTGCGGATGAACGCCAAGTTCTCCATCGGCGATTCGCTCAGCGGATAATCGTTCGTATACCGGTTTTCCCGCTCCATCGTTTCTGTGCAGGGGTATTGCGGACATTCATCGCAGAAACCGCCGGGTAGCGTTTTGCGGATCGTGCAGGTTGCGATCTTACACTGCGAAGAACAGAATTCCGGTTTCGTGTCGTCGGGGCCCCAACATCCGGTGCAGGGGCTCTCTTCCCGCAGGGCCCCGATGCAAACGCTGCAATCGAGGCCGCACGGGGCGATCATTTTTGCGTGATAATCCATTCCATTCCTGTTTTAAAGGCCGAGACGACTGCCGCCGGCCTTGCAATATACGAAAAAAGTCGTGACGGATAATGTCACGACCTCCTGTTTGTCGATACGGTGTGTTTACCCTAATGCGCAAGTACTTTCTTTTCGATCTCCTCGACCTGCCGGCGGAACGCCTTGTCGGTTTCGATCAGGTTCGATACGGCCTTGCACGAGTGGAGCACCGTGGCGTGGTTGCGGCCTCCGATGGCGGCCCCGATGGTCGTGAGCGGCGCCTTGGTGTGCTGTTTGGCGAGGTACATGGCGATCTGCCGTGCCTGGGCGATCTCGCGCGTCCGCTCCGTGGAGTTGAAGCGTGCGAAATCGAGGTTCAGGTATTCGCACACCACTTCGATGATGTGGTCGAGCGTGATCTCCTTCTGGTAGAGCTGCACGTAGACCTTCAGGATCTCCTTGGCCAGCGACGTGGTGATCTTGCGCCCGAGGAACGAGGCGTTGGCCACCAGCGACGAGAGCGCCCCCTCGATCTCACGCACGTTGGCCGAGATGTTGTCCGCCAGGTAGGCCACCACGTCGTCCGAAATCTGCGCCCCGAACTTCTGCGCCTTTACGCGGATGATCTTGAGCTTCGTGTCGTAGTCGGGCGTGTTGAGCTGTGCCGACAATCCCCACTTGAAGCGCGTCAGCAGGCGCTGTTCGATGTCTTTCAGCTCCACGGGCGGCTTGTCCGAGGTGAGAATCAGCTGTTTGCCCGCCAGTTGCAGATGGTTGAAGATGTTGAAGAACGCATTCTGCGTGCCCGTCTTCCCGGTCAGTTCCTGGATGTCGTCGATGATCAGTACGTCGATCATCTGGTAGAAATGGATGAAATCGGGGATTTCGCCGTTCTTGTACGCGGTCTGGAACTGCGCCTGGAATTTGTTCATCGAGACATACAGCACCTGCAACTCGGGATGGCGCTGGCGTACCTCGTGGCCGATGGCCTGTACGATGTGCGTCTTGCCCAGTCCCGAATCCCCATATATATATAGGGGGTTGAAGGGGTTGTTGCCCGGGTTTACGGCGACGGACATGCCCGCCGAACGTGCCAGGCGGTTGCATTCGCCCTCGATGAAGGTCGCGAACGTGAGCCCCGGATTCAGCTGCGGGTCTATGATTATCTTCTTGAGCCCCGGAATTACGAAGGGATTCTTTATATTTGCGGTGTTGGTCTGCGTGTTGAAACGCGAGATGGCCGTGGTGTCGGCATCGGCGGTAACGGGTACGGCCGGGGGTGTCGAACGCGGCACGGCATAGTGCAGCCGGGTCTGCTGTCCGTAGAGCTGCGAGATGATCGGGCGCAGGAACGGGATGTAGTTCTTTTCGATCTGGTGTACGTAGCTCTCGTTGGGAACACGCAGGCGCAGGTTGGTGCCGTCGAATTCGAGCGGTACGATCGGCTGGAACCACTTCACGAACTCCTCTTCGGAGGTCTGTGCCTTGATTCGGTCAAGGCAGTTCTGCCACATATCGCTATATGTCTGCGTGTTGTTTAACATGATAAGGGTTGCACTGTTTTTGATGTGACAAAGTTGTGAATAATTTTGCAAAAAGATTTCCGAAAAGGTGTTGTATTTTCACTTTTTTTATATATAGAAAAACAACGGTTTCCGGACATCCAATTTTAACTCCCTGATATTGAATAATAGAAATAAATTTCGTATATTTGCATATCAATTTTTTAGGCAGTCCTATAATCAAATTATAAATAAAACCAATAAACTTATGGCTAACGAACTGGAACAATTGGTGCTGAAAAAAGCGCAGGCATGGCTTGACGGCCACTACGACGAAGCTACCAAGAAGCAGGTTAAATACCTGATTGATAATGATATGAAAGAACTCACCGAGAGTTTCTACAAAGACCTCGAATTCGGTACGGGCGGCTTGCGCGGCATCATGGGCGTGGGTACCAACCGCATGAACGTCTACACGGTGGGGGCTGCTACACAGGGGCTTTCGAACTATCTCAAGAAGAACTTCGCGGGCGAGCAGATCCGGGTTGCGATCGGCCACGACAGCCGCAATAATTCACGCATGTTCGCCGAGCATGTGGCCGATATTTTCGCCTCGAACGGATTCACCGTTTTCCTGTTCGATTCGCTGCGCCCGACGCCCGAACTGAGCTTCGCCATCCGCGAGCTGAAATGCCATTCGGGCGTGGTCGTGACCGCCTCGCACAACCCCAAAGAGTACAACGGTTACAAGGCCTACTGGACGGACGGCGCGCAGGTCACCGAGCCGCACGACAAGAATATCATCGCCGAGGTGGAGAAGATCACCGACGTGGACATGATACTCACGGGTAAGAATCCCGAAAACATCACGATCCTCGACGAGAAATTCGACGAGATCTATTTAAATAAGGTGCACGAATTGTCGCTCTCGCCCGAAAGCGTGAAGAAGCACCGCGACATGAAGATCGTCTACTCCCCGATGCACGGCGCAGGCGTCCGCCTGGTGCCCGCGTCGTTGCGTAAATTCGGCTTCACGAACATCATCATGGTGAAGGAGCAGGCCGTCATCGACGGGAACTTCCCCACCGTCGAGTCGCCCAACCCCGAGGAGCGCAAGACCATGTCGATGGCCATCGACCTCGCGGCCAGGGAGGGGGCCGACCTCGTCCTGGCTACCGACCCCGACTCCGACCGTATCGGCGTCGCGCTGCGCAACAAGAAGGGCGAGTACGTGCTGCTGAACGGCAACCAGACGTTGGTGCTGCTGATGAGCTACCAACTGACCCGCTGGGCCGAGCGCGGCGAGCTGGACGGGAACCAGTACGTCGTGAAGACCATCGTCACCTCGCAGATGGCCAATGCCGTGGCCGACCATTTCAAGGTGAAATGCTACGACTGTCTCACGGGATTCAAGTATATCGCCAAGATCATCCGTGAGAACGAGGGCAAGGCCAAGTATATCGGCGGCGGCGAAGAGTCGTTCGGCTACCTTGCCGGCGATTACGTGCGTGACAAGGATGCCGTGTCGGCCTGCTCGCTGGCTGCCGAAGCCGCCGCATGGGCCATGGATACGATGGGTCTGACGCTCTACGAGTGGCTGCAGGAGCTTTACGTGAAATACGGTTTCTACCGCGAGGGACTCGTGTCGGTCGTCCGCAAGGGCAAGGAGGGGGCCGAACTGATCCAGAAGATGATGGTCGAATTCCGCGCGAACCCGCCCAAGACGATCCTGGGATCGCCCGTCGTGAAGATCAACGATTTTCTTACGCTCGAAACGACCGACGTGAAGAGCGGCGCCATGACCCCCATCGTGCAGGATCGCAGCAACGTGCTCCAGTGGTTCACCGAGGACGGCACGGCCGTGTCGGTGCGTCCGTCGGGCACGGAGCCTAAGATCAAGTTCTATTTCGGTGTGAAGGCTCCCCTGGCGTCGGTTGCCGATTTCGACCGGGTGCAGGCCGAGCTCGACGCCAAGATCGAAGGCATCAAGAAAGACCTCAAGCTGGAGTAGCCGCGCTACCCTGCTGCATAAGGCCCCGGCAATTTTGCCGGGGCTTTTTCATGGCCGTTTCCAACTAATCTCAGGCCGTTATTTGCCCCGAAAATTTGTATTTCTAAATTTTTAGTTTTATTTTTACTAAAATTTTAGTAGCATAAAGAGACAGTAGCATGAAAAACCTGTTTATCCGGCTGGTCGCCCTGTTGGGCGCTGCGATGGCCGTACATGGCGTGTCGGCGCAGGAGCCGCAGAAGCACGAGGCGGAGCTGCGCTTCGACCAGGCGCAGCGCGAGGAGCTTGCCGATGAGCCCTCCCCCGCCGTTACGGCCGGTTTTGCCGCCGCAGGCCGCCCCTTTGCCTATAAACTCAACCGCAAACGCACTTCGGAGGCCGTGGCTTACGACGCCGTGACCTTGTGGAACGTCCGCAAGGTCAAGATCCGGGATCGCCGCATGAAACTTTCCGACTCTACCCGGCGTGAAAAGGTGCGGCTGCTGAAATTTTTTATCGAGCGCGACCGGAAAAAGGGCGCCCGTCCGCACCTGCTGGGCAATGTCGCGGGATATACCTGGTCAAACGCTGTTTATGACGAAGCCGCGCGTACATGGCGCACGGTGCCGAAGCACATTGCGACCTATACCTTGCGGGACGAGTACGATTCGGTACGCCGCAGCGGCGGCGATGTGTCCATGTTCAAGGTGCCCGAGGAGCTGTGGCGCCGATTGTCCCCTAAAGCCGTCTATATGCTCGACGGCGTACGTGTCCCGGGCAGCGTCTTCCAGTTTATCGACGGGCTGTTCCTGCGCACGCTCGAAGTCCATACCGACCGCGGGACAATGGCACGGTACGATACCGACCAGGGGGTTGTCATCGGGGATGTATACCCCGACCGGATACCCCTGGTGGTCTTCTGCGGCCGGCCCTCGACGATCGGGGCGTGGCTGAAAATCTGCCATACCGGCGCTTTTTCGGTGGATGCCGCAGTGCCCATGCGCTATTTCTACATGCTGCCCGTCGAGGCCGTGCAAATCTACGGGCTGGCGGGTAAATACGGTGCGATCTGCGTCGAGTTGGCTGAATAGCCCCGGGGCTGCCCTTCGCCCGATACCCTGTCCGCATTGCATTGCGGGCAGTTTTTTTATTTTCCGGCAAAATAATTAAAAAAATAGTTGTATAACTAAAATATTAGTTTTATCTTCGTTGCAGGTAAATCAACTAAAAGTGTAGTTATGACAGGAATAGTAAAGAACCGACCGCAGGAACTGACCCGTGCCGAACTGGAGATCATGCAGGTATTGTGGAACAGGGGCGCCGCCGTCGTACACGGCATCCTCGACGAGATGGACGAACCCAAACCCGCCTACAATACCGTTTCGACCATCGTCCGCATTCTCGAAAAAAAGGGCTTCGTCGCACACAAGGCCTATGGCAAGACCCATGAATACTACCCCGTCGTCTCGAAGGACGACTATGCGCGCCGCTATATGGACACCGTGCTGAATAATTTTTTCGGCGGTTCCGTCAGCCGGCTGGTGTCGTTCTTCTCCGAACACAAGGCCATTTCGCTGGAGGAGACCGACGCCATTCTGGACATGCTCAAAAACCGCAAGTGATGAAATCCCCCGCCCTGTACCTGCTCGAAGTGTTCTTTTGCAGCGGTATGCTGCTGGCATTCTACCGGCTGCTGCTCGTCCGCAAAGTCTCCTTCGCGGCCTGTCGCCGTTACCTCGTGGCG
>OGPO01001987.1_pt1 | contig 11615 bp, 10 predicted proteins | sample 1553041 | NCBI WGS metagenome assembly OGPO01 (sample SAMEA2580281, study PRJEB22360) | human gut metagenome | biome: human gut; feature: human-associated habitat; material: faeces | place: Denmark | collected 2008/2010 | reverse complement strand
CCCCATCACCCAGTCACCCGTTCGTTCCGGCGCGTACGCGGCCTACGCGGCCCTGCGCATGGCCGGCCACAATCTGCCCGACTTCGAGCATTGGCTGGACACCGTAGCGTCCTTCGACCTCGCGGCCGCGAGGGAGGAGACGGAAGAGGGAAACCCTACGGACTAGCCGCGTGGCCCCAAGACTCGCTCGGCCGTCTCTCGTTCCTCCTGGCAAGCCGTTTCGGCGGCACGCCATGGCAATGGCGCAACGAGGCCGATGAAGCCGATTGGGGCACCGGCATCGCCGCGCTTCTCAAGGAAGCGGAAGCGGAAGAAACACGGAAGGAGTGAACCATGGCGCACAGCGCGATCATGAGCGTGCGCATCACCGGCAACGCCGATGATGCCGTCAAGGCGTTCGAGAAGACCACCACGAAGGCGGCCGCTTTCGGCAGCGCCATCGGCGGGTTGGCCGTCAAGGGCGTGACCGCGCTGTGGGACACGGTGAAGGGCTTCGCCGGCGACGTGGTGAAGATGTCGGACAGCACCGACAAGTTCATGAACACCATGAGCTTCGCCGGCATCGACACCAAAGCCGTGCAGGCAGCAGCGAAGGAAACCCGCAAATACGCCGACGCCACCGTGTACGGCCTCGATGACATCCAGAACACCACCGCGCAGCTCGCGGCAAACGGCATCGGCAACTACATGGAACTGACCGAAGCCGCCGGAAACCTCAACGCCGTCGCCGGAGGCAACGCCGACAGTTTCAAAAGCGTCGCGATGATGCTCACGCAGACCGCCGGCGCGGGAAAACTCACCACCGAGAACTGGAACCAGCTCGCCGACGCCATCCCGGGCGCGTCCGGCAAACTCCAGGAGGCGCTGCTGAAGAACGGCGCGTACACGGGCAACTTCCGCGACGCCATGTCCAAGGGCGAGATCACCGCAGACGAGTTCAACAAGGCGCTCATGAACCTCGGCATGACCGACGTGGCGAAACAGGCCGCGACCTCCACAAGCACCATCGAAGGCGCGATGGGCAACCTCGAAGCCGCAGTCACCGGCGGCCTGACCGACGCATTCAACCTCTTCAAGCCGGCCGTCACCGGCGGCATCAACGCGGCCGCGACGGCAGTCACAAACCTCGCGCAGAACGGCACGCAGGGATTGCAGACGTTCTTCACACAGGTCAAGGACACCGGAGCGTTCAACGCATTGCAGACGGCCGCGCAGTCGGCCGGCGGCGGCCTGCAATCATTGTAGACCGGCATCATGGCCGTCGTGAACGCGATGACCGGAGGACAGCCGGCCGGAACCTCGTTCGGCAACGTGCTCAACGCCGTCGCCACGGCCGCGCAGACGGTCGGCGGCTGGCTGAAGACCGCAGGCGACTGGATCAGTCGAAACACGGAGCTAGTGACGCCACTCGTGGCCGCCGTCGGCGGCGCCGTCACCGCCATCACCGCCGTCACCACCGCCATGCGGATTGCCGCCGTCGCTCAGGCACTGCTCAACGCGGTCATGGCCGCGAACCCGATCATGCTGGTCATCACGCTCATCGCAGCGCTCGTGGCCGGACTCACCTACTTCTTCACCTGCACCAACACCGGCAAGGCCGTCTGGTCGAGCTTCACAAGTTTCCTGTCCGGCTGCGTGCAGGGCATCATCGGCTTCTTCTCCGGTCTCGGCTCCACCATCGTCAACATCTTCAACTCGGCAGCGAACGGGGCAAGGAACGCATGGAACAGCGTAGTCGGCTGGTTCCGCGGACTGCCCGGCTCCATAGCCGGGTTCTTCGGCAACGCCGGCAGCATCACGAGCGCTGCGCGGGCGGCATCCTGTACAGCGCCGGCGCGAGCATCATCAGCGGTTTCCTCAACGGCCTCAAATCGATGTGGAGCAACGTGACCGGCTGGATCAGCGGCATCGGCGACTGGATCAAGGCCCACAAGGGCCCGATCAGCTACGACCGTCGCCTGCTCATCCCCGCCGGCCAGGCCATCATGACCGGTTTCGCCCAGGGCCTCAACACCGGGTTCGACAGCCACGTCGAAACCGCTATCAGCCGCGCCAACCGCAGACTCGCGGCCATGCCCCTCAACCTCTCCGCACAAGGCAACACGGCCACGCCAGCCGTGGTCAACACCTGGAACGTGGAGATCAACGGCGAGGTCATCGACAAGGAAGGCACCGCCAAGGCCATCAAACGGCTCCTGGCCGACTACGACGCAAGGAGGTCATGATGCAGCAGTGCTTCATGTTCATCGACACCGGCAACGGCTGGACACCGGTGAACGACTCAGCCAAGGACATCGCAGCCCTCGACTCGTTCACCATCGACTGGGGAAGCGACAGCATCGACGAACAGCCCGAACCTGCCGTGATGTCGTTCACCCTCCGCGACCGCACCGGAAGACTCGCCGGCCAGGCATTGACATTGGCCGGCATGAAGGTGATCGTGCAGTTCTCCGATCAACCAAGATGGCAAGATCTTCAGCCGTCGATGGGCGGCTGGGAAGATCTGCGTATCCCGATCGGCTCGCTGCACCGCGCCTACTCCCCCGACTCGCCGGAATCCACCGACTCGCCCGCCTCTACGATGTTCGCCGGCACTGTTTCCACCGGCGGCAGCATCGAACCGGCCACCGGCGGCGGGTGGCTGCTCAAACTCTCCGCCACATCGAGGATGTCCGTGTGGAAGCGTCTGCAATCCCAAGGACCGACAGACACGGCCGCGAAATGGGACGGCGCGCACTGGATAGGCACGCCATCCGCACGCCTCAAGGAGATGAACCGCAGGGCCTCGGAGCAGGGAGCGCCGGAAGCCCAACTGGACGGGATCGCCCTGCCGTCAAGCGTCGCACCATACACGCCATCCGACCACCCATCGCAGCTCGACCTGCTGCACCGGCTCACCGCCGGGCCACGACTCCCGCAATGGCATGATGTCTACGACGGCGCGGCATCAACCCTCAGGCCGCTGTTCCTCGCCGACCCGATCGCCGTGCACCTGTCAACCGATGGCCGACTCACCGTCCTCACCGACGGAGAGACACGCCACGCGCTCTCGGCGGCCGACATCGAGGCATCGACGGATCTGAGCATCACCGAACCTTTGACACAGGTCGTCATCAACGCGAAACGCGTCAAATCGGACAACGGCAAGCTCTCTTTCGACGACGTGCAGATCACGATGGGAGACCAGCACCGTCTGCCACCACAATTGACCGCCACACAGAAGAGCCTCACCATCGATTCCGACATGCTCGCCGTGGACGACTCGGGCGGCGTATGGAACAGCGGCGGCACCTCGAACGTCAGCGACACGGACCGCGCCAACATCGCGCAATGGCTCGAATCGCACGACCTGCGCATGGTACCGGAAAAAGTGACGTTCAACAGCACGCGAATCGACCCGGCACGACTTCCATGGCTATACAAGGCAAGCCCATCCGGCCCATTCATCATCGTCAAGGCCAAGGCGTCGGCCCTGACCGGCTCAGACGGACGCCCGGCATTCACCGGCCCCATCACGACCATCGGCGGGACGCTCTCATACCGGTGGCGCGCGGGCAAGCCCATACTCACCCAGGCCGCGACGCTGGCCGCGCTCCGGCCGCTCCTGACGAACCGCATCACATGGGCCGACCTGCCATCCACCCTCAGCTGGCAGCAGCTCGACCTGCACATCTGCGACCTCTCGATGATCCAGATCATCGACACTTCTTCATCCACCGCCGAAAAGGAAGGAACACAATGACAGCAACAACACCCATCTACGGGCTCTCATATCCCGAAGGCTCCGACCTCGTATCAACCGCACCGGACTCATTCAAAAGCATGGCCACCACTTTCGAAAAAGCGCTCGATGAAGTGGACAAACGCAGCTCGCCCGAAGGCGTCAAACCTGTGGTGGCCACGGATCTCGAAACACTCGTCAAAACCAACGGAGTGCAGGGGCAATCCGGCATCGTCACCGATGCGGGAACCGCACAAGGCCTCTACTATCGTCTCGGTGACCAATGGATACCGCTCGCGCCACGAGCCAAACGCCGATGGTACGGGAATTTCACCCGATCGGACGGCCAACTGCAGATCAACCCCAGCGGCGACACCGGACTGACCATCACCAAGAAATCGGGTAGCGACGACATCACGGTCTCCAATAACGCGAAGGGCTCGTACCTGCGTCTGCCGACGGGACTGTGGCTGGTCAAGGCACAGCTGCAGTTCACCGGCATCCAGGACCAGACATGGGTCCGGATGGTCATGACGACGATCAACGGGGCGTCCAATCTGATGCCATCGATCAGCGAGAAATCCACCAGCGGAAACACGTACGACTGCATCAGCGTATTGACTGTAGTCGCCTCGGACGGCGAAGGCGGAGCTGTCCAGCCGATCTTCGGATCCAACGCGGCCGGAACCATGCGACTGCCCGGAGAAATCGGCGTCATCGAACTCTAGGAAGGAAGGAATCATGGATAGGACCGAAATCGCCGCGCTGGTCATCACCTGCGTGCTGATCGTCATGGACTATCTGACAGGTCTGGCTAAGTCCGTCGTTAACAAGGACATCGACAGTACAAAGATGCGCGACGGACTGTGGCACAAGGCAGCGTACGTGGCCGTCATCGTACTCGCCGAGATCATCGAACACGGACAGGAGGCCGTGGACCTTGGATTCGCGGTGCCTCTGATCGTGCCCACATGCGTGTACATCGTGCTGACCGAAACCGCATCAATCCTAGAGAACCTCAGTCAGATCAACCCGGAGCTGGCCGACTCGCCCGTAATGCAGCTGTTCCGTAGCACCAAGGACACGGCCGGGAACGGCGCGAAAAGCGGCAAGGGGGCCGAGTGATGGAGGGAATCATCTGGAAAGGCTCGCCCAACCACTACAACGGCAGGAACGGCTACAGCGTGACCCACATCACCCTGCACATCATGGTCGGCTACCTCGCCGGCACCGATTCCACGTTCGCCAACAGCGCCAGCCAAGCCTCGGCTCACTACGGTATCGGTTCAGACGGCACCATCCACCAATACGTTTCAGAACGAGACGGCAGTTACTCGGACGCGAACTATGCGAGCAACAACAGCTGCATCAGCATCGAGCACGAGGGCGGCATGGCCCAGGGCGCGGTCTGCACCCAGGCATGCATCGACGCCAGCGCACGCCTGTGCGCGGACATCGCCCGCCGCTACGGCTGGGACCACCTGTGGCACGACGGCACCAAGGGCAACATATGGCTGCACCGGGAGATACCCGGCACGGACCACGCCGGATGCCCCGACCTCGCGCCCAACGGCCTGCCCTACCAGCAGGTCATCGACAAGGCAAACGCCATACTGAAAGGAGAAAACATGTCAGTCGCAGAAGTCACCGAGGGACTCTACCAGGCCAAGGGCAACGACGGACGCAACATTTTCGATTCGGTCATCCAGACCAGGAACGAGCTCAAGGACCGCGCCGCCGACGCCCTCTACACAGCCAAGGGCAACGACGGGAGGAACCTGTTCGACGGGGTAATCCAGGCACGCTGGGACATCGCCGGACTCAAGACCATGCTCACCGCGCAGACCGCCGCGATCGAAGCGCTCAGCCAAGCCATGGGCGCCGACCCCGACCAGATCGCGCAAGCTGTCAAGAAGGCCGTGGCCGACAAGCTTGACAGCTTGCACATCACCATCAAAGCCGAGGATTAGCCTACAATCCGGACGGCCGCCGTGGCTTCTCTCAGACGGCCGTCCGGCATGGCCACGTAATGCTCCGTGGTCTCCACGCTCTCGTGGCCGAGCAGTTCCGCCACGACGAAGAGATCGTGCGTGGCCGCGTATGTGGCCGTGGCGAATCTGTGGCGCAGCGTGTGCGCGCCATACCCGTTCGGCAGCAGATGACTGATGTGGTCCCCGATATAGGACTCTTCCACATGGCCGCCGAACCGGCCGGGAAACAGGTATCCGTTCGCGTCCATGACGATGGCGGCCAGATCGTCCGGCAACGGCACGATACGTTGTTTATCGCCTTTGCCACGCACGATAAGCGAATGGCCGGCACTGTCAGCCACGACGTCATCGCTATGGACACGGGCAATCTCTCCGCGCCGCAGCCCGCACTCGGCTCCGAACCGGATCATGAGCTTTTCCGCTACCGTGGCCTTCTCCATCGCAGCCGTGATGTATTTGTCCGGGCATGGCCGGGGATGCGCGTGTGGCTTCTTCACGCGTGGCACATCCAGACTCGGGTCGTCGCTTCTCCTGCAGCTTTTGTGCAGCCAACGGAAAAACGACGAAATGGTGTTCCGGTACGCCTTGCGGGTCTCCGGTTTCCATTGTTGTCGCGCAAAGACCTGCACAATCTGCTCCGTGGTCACGTCTTTGGGGCCTGATGGCATGAGCAGTGTCGCTAGATGGACCATCTTGTATCGACGGCTTTTGATTGTCTGTGCTGATAGGCCGGCCGCCCTAAGGGTGTCAGTCCACCCGTTGATGCTTTCGCGCCATGGGACCGGAGCGCTGATCTTGTTTCTCATGATCCATCATGCACCCCTGGCTTTAAGCGGTTAAAATGAGCTCGGATAAGCTCAGAAGCCCCATGGATTTGAACCGTGGACCTCTGGTGTCCCCAGAGGTCCACGGTTCAAATCCATGCCCCGCTACTGATGAAAGCTAGGAATTGCAACAATTCCTAGCTTTTTTGTTTTCCGTCGAATCTCACCAAAACCAATTTCCGGACAAAATCTGGACAAAATCCGACAAAAACCGGGTATATCAGCCGAGTTCATCAATCGCATGTGCCGAAAGTATGGAGAAAATGCGCCGGATCCGCCAATCGCATGTGCCGAAAGCGAAGATTGCCGCTCAAGGCTGAAAATCCAACGTTCTCCAAGGTTGCACGCGCTACGTTGACCTCGCCAACCACATATCACCAGATATAAGGAGAACAAGGCAATGCATTATATGAATCAAGCGAACGCGCACAACGCGACGCAGGACACCACAATGCAAGACAGCGCAACGCACGATACGGCAACAAAGGCAACGCAGGACACCGCGCCGCTGAAAGGCATCACCGTGATTGACTGGACGCAGGTGCAGTCCGGCCCGTCGTGCACGCAGATGCTCGCATGGATGGGCGCCGACGTCATCAAGGTGGAGAAGGTGCAGGGCGGAGATCCGACACGTAATGAAATGAACGACGTGGATGGCTCGTACTCCCTGTACTTCCTTCAGCTCAATGCCAACAAGAAATCCATCACGCTGAACATGAGAGATCCGGAAGGCAAGAAAATCCTCGCCGAACTCCTGAAGAAAGCCGACGTGTTCGTAGAGAATATCGGCCCGGGAGACGTGGAAAAGCTTGGTTTCGGATGGAATGACGTACATGCGATCAATCCGCGTCTGATCATGGCGTCGCTGAAGGGCTTCAACAAGGGCAGCCGGTTCGAGCATGTCAAGGCGTTCGAGCCGGTCGCGCAGTCCGCGGGCGGTGCCGCTTCCACCACCGGCTGGTATGACGGCGAGCGCAATGTGCCCACGCAGTCCGGCGCCGCATTGGGCGATTCCAACAGCGGAATGCATCTGCTGATCGCCATTCTTTCGGCGCTGTTGCAGCGCGAGCATACCGGTGAGGGTTGCTATGTGTACCAGTCGATGCAGAATGCGGTGCTGAACTTGTGCCGTGTCAAGCTGCGCGACCAGTTGATTCTCGACCGTTTGGGCAAGCTTTCCTACTATGACTGCTACCCGAATTATGAGTGGGGCAAGCAAGGCAAAGCCATTCCGCGCGCAGCGAATGCGGAGGGTGGTTTGGTGCTTGGCTGGTGCTACCGCGCGAAAGGCTGGGAGCATGACCCGAACGCTTACGTATATATAGTGGTTCAACAGTCCAAGAAGGGCTTCGAGAATTTCTGCCATGCGATGGGATTCGAGGATTGGCTGACCGACCCGCGTTTCAATACCGCCAATGCGCGTGACGAGCATAAAACCGAGGTGTACCAGCGTGTTGAGGCGTACACCATGCAGTTCGACAAGTACACGCTGACCAAGGAATTGGGTGCGAAGGGCGTGCCGGTCGGCCCGGTGCTGGATTGGTATGAGTTGGAGAACGATCCTGATTTGAATGGGGATGGCACGATTGTGACCATTGACCAGCAGGATGCGCGCGGCGATTTCAAGACGATCGGCATGCCGTTTACGATGAGTAATTTCGTGCCGGATTACCAGCGTGCGCCGAAGCTGGGCGAGCATAACCGTGAGATTCTGCATGCGTTGGGATATGACGACGATCAGATCGCTTCGCTGCGTGATTCCGGTGTGATCGGCGGCAACGATGGCGTGCAGGCTGATTTGAAGTAACGCACGTTAGCGCGCACTGGCGCACGAATAAGGGCGGATCACAAGATTCGCCCTTATTTGTTATGCGTCACATCCATTGCAGTCCACGCCCCGCACTTCCGCACACAACCACATGTCTTACGTCTTACGGTTTACCGTCACAAAAAGCGCATGCAGTAACGGAACGTTGGAATTTCAACGTTCCGTTACTATATGCGCTTCGTGAGCTACAGTGAGGATACTGAATCAGCCCACGCAGAAGGGGACGAGCCAGATCCACAGCAGACAGGTGGCCGCGAATGCCACCGTGGCGACGGCCGTGGTCGAGGCGCCTTCTTTTACATAAATGTTGTAACGGCTGGAAATAATGATGCCTGAGAACGCCGGCGGCAACGCGACCGCCATCACCAGCATCGAAATCTTGTTCATGTCACCGCCCATGCCACACAACAGCGCCACGCCAAGGAACACTGCAGGCGTCAGAATCAGGCGGAAGAACGTGTTCCAGATGGTTTCCCAACCGAGCGAGAATTTCACCGTGGAAAGCGCGAGGCCCGCGGAAAGCACGGCCACACCGGAATTCGCTTTGGCGATCAGATCGAAGGTCGGCGCCACCTGGCTTGGCACATGAATGCCCACCAACACTAGGAAAATGGCCAATAACGACGCCCAGCAGATCGGTTGCTTCAGTGCGTCGAGCAACGCCTGCAGATTGCCGTTGCGGTTCTTTCCCGTATTCGACGTGCCATGCACCATAAGTTCGGCGGTTTTGTCGGTTGCGGCATCTCGCGCCGGGTCAAGCGTGATATCGCCTTTTGCATTGGCCTTTGCATTGACCGCGTTTTCGGCCTGCACGCTAAACTTCGCTCGGTCTTTGGCCTGGCCGAGGTTGATCAGATACATGCCGATCGGAATGGTCACCACGTTGACCACGATGGAAATAATGGCTATGACGAGATTCGTGCTGACGGTGTTGCCGTAAATCGGATCAAGCACAGCGAATCCAAGGAAACCAATCGTCGGAGATCCTGCGATCAGAGCACAGACGGCCGCCTCCTGAATGCTGCGGTGGAACAGCAACCGGCACAGATAATAGCTCACCATAAACATGACGATGACGCCGATGAAACTGATGGCGGTCAATGTTGCGTCTTTCGCAAGCATTGCACGGGTCGATTTGATGATGGACACAAATAACGCCGCAGGAAGCGCGATATTCAACACAAGTTTATTAAGTCCCTGCCGCTGATCGTCATCAAAATAACTGAATTTTCCACAAATATACCCTAATGCCATAATGACAATAATTGGCACGATGTCGTCAACAAGTATGTTTATCACTGTCGTTCTTTCTTTATATTTTTTCTATCTGCAATCTTCTGCAATATTGTTTGATTGCTGATATTGCAGATACGTTGATCGGATCATTGGTTTTCAGGCAGAAAAAGTGGGCGCACGCATTCCACCGTTCGCACGCCCACATGTCATACCGACAACCGATGCGCTACATGCGAGCGCCGGTCGCGTAGTCGTACATGGTGACTTCGGAATCAACGAGGGCTCCGACCACCGGCTTCGGATTCAACGCTCCGATATTGCCGGATTCCTTGCCCGCATACTGCGCGATCTGCACATGCACGAAGCTTGGCTTGCCTGATTCGACCGCCTCGCCGACCATGCGTTCGACTTCTTCCGGAGTGCTGGCATAGTAACCTTTACCCCCGAACGCTTCGAGGACCTTCTCGTAATGCGCGTTGTAAGTAAGCGTCAGCGGCGACGGATCACCGTCCGCTCCAAGGTTTTCGAAGTCGCCGCGGTAGATACCGCCGTTGTTGAGCACCACGAAGGTGATGGGCAGCTGGTAGCGGCAGGCCACCTCCACTTCCATACCATCGAAGCCGAATGCGGAATCGCCGCCGATGTACAGCACTTTCTTGCCAGTGGAAAGCGCCGCGCCAATCGCATAGCCGGTGCCGCAGCCCATCACACCCCACGTGCCGCAGTCCAAACGATGGCGCGGTTCGAGCATGTCGATGATGTTGCGGCAATCATCGAGCGAATTGGCTCCCTCATTGGTGAGAATGAGATCTTCATGGTGTTTGTTGTACACCTTTTTGATGGCTCCCAAGGCGTTGAAATGGCTCATGGGCAGCTGATCGGATTGTTCGCGGGTTTCAAATTTCGCCACGTTTTTCGCGCTGGCTTCCTTCAGCATGTTCAGCCAGGTTTCGTCAGCTTTGAACGGGTATTCTTCCAGAGATCCGTTGAGCAGCGTCATGGCGGAACGAATATCCCCCACGATTGGTACGTCGATACTGCGCGTGTTTTCGATTTCTTCCGGATTGATGTCGATTTGGATGAATTTCACATGTTCGTTCCACGTTTTGCCCTGGCCGAACGACAGCATCCAGTTGAGTCGCGCGCCGACCAGCAATACCACGTCGGCGTTGCGTAGCGCGATGGAACGGCAGCTTGCCGTGCTGTGTGGGTCGGTATCGGGCACTACGCCTTTGGCCATGGACATTGGCTGGAATGGAATATCCGTTTTCTTGACGAATTCGCGGATTTCCTCTTCGGCGCGGGCGATTGCGGCGCCTTTGCCGATCACCATGAGCGGACGTTCGGCCTGCCGCAGCAATGCGAGCGCCGCGTCGATGGATTTGCGTGCCGGCACCATGGCGGGGGCCGGGTCGGTTGCCGTCCACATCAGGCGGTCGGCTTCGCTTTGGCTCAGGGTCTGTGCCACGGTGTCATCGGGGAAATCGATGTACACCGCGCCTGGGCGTCCTGAAGAGGCGATATGCATGGCACGGGCCACCGCGAGCGGAATATCTTCGATGCGGTCGATGCGCAGCGAAGCCTTGCAGAACTGCTTGGCGTAGTTCATCTGGTCGAGGCCTTCGTATTCGCCTTCCTCAAGGTCGACCACATGGCGGGTTGAGGAGCCGCCGATCATGATGACCGGATAGCCGTTCACCGTGGCTTCCAGCAGTGCCGGTAGACCGTTGAGGAATCCTGGAGCGGATACCGTCAACGTGACAGCCGGCCGACCGGTGATGAATCCGTCGGCCGCGGCCGCGTTCACAGCGGCCTCCTCATGGCGCATGCCCACGAATCGCATACCCATGCCCTGCGCGATGCGCGCGAAATCGGTGACGGGAATGCCGACCACGCCATACATGTTTCGTATGCCGTTGGCCATCAGCACCCGCGCCAGATAATGCGGCGCATCGGTGACCTTCCGATCATCGGCTCCCCGCCGCTCGGCCTCCCCCCGCACGCCAGTCTCGCGG